>Ga0182792_1000012_pt1 | contig 175430 bp, 158 predicted proteins | sample Passage237B_FD_130497 | JGI IMG/M metagenome (GOLD analysis project Ga0182792, IMG submission 130497) | Cellulose adapted compost microbial communities from Newby Island Compost Facility, Milpitas, CA, USA - Passage2 37B (version 2) (version 2) ...
GCGCGCCCCCCCCCCCCCCCGCCGCACCCGGCGGCGGCGGCGCGCGACGACCACGCAGACCACGACCAGCACGAGCCCCGCGACCCCCACCGCGACCCCGACGACGAACGCGTGCTCGACCACGAGCCCGAACGTCACCTCGGCGCCGTCCGCGGCGGCCAGCACCGCGACGCTCGTCGGCGTCCCGTCGAGCGCGAGCGTCAGCGACCGCGGGCCCGTGCCGTGTGCCGCGGCGTCCCACATGTCGACGTCCTGCGGCGCGACGGCCGGCGCGGCCGCGTCGCCCCGCGACCCGCCGGAGGCGCCGTCGAGCGGCGAGACCGCGTCGAACCGCACGTGCCGGACCCCGGTGAGGTAGCTGTCGACGTCGACCGGGTGGCCCGCACCCACGAACACCTCGCCGTCGGCGTGCGCCGTGACGCGCACGGTCGCGTCGCGCCACGCGAGCAGCCCCGGGACGGTCGCGGCCGCGCGTGTCCCCGACGGGAGCGCCGCAGGCGGTGCCTCGGCGGTGTCGTCGGGCCCGAAGACGACCGCGACCGCGGTCCCGGCGAGCAGGAGCAGACCGCCGAGCACGGCGGTGAGGACGAGCAGCGTGCGACGCATGAGGTTCCCCCTGGTTGGCGTTCCGCCGGGACCATAACGGACGGACCGGGACGCGACGGGCGTCGTCCACAGGCTCCGCACCAGGGACCTTCGGCGGGCGGCGCCCGGCCCGCCCGGGTCTACCGTCCGGGCCATGGCCGATCCCCGCGGGTTCCTGCGCACGCGCGAGCGCGAGCTGCCGCCCGACCGTCCGGTCGACGTGCGGGTGCGGGACTGGGACGAGGTGCACCGGCACCCGACGGGCGAGCCCGGCGCCCTCGCGCTGCTGACCCGCCAGGCCTCGCGCTGCATGGACTGCGGCGTGCCGTTCTGCCACCACGCGTGCTGTCGGTCGTCGAGGAGGCGTTCGACCGGGGTCTGCTCGCGCCCGCGCCGCCGCACCGCATGACGGGCCGCACGGTCGCGGTCGTCGGGGGTCGGGCCCGGCCGGCCTGGCCGCCGCGCAGCAGCTCACGCGCGTCGGCCACACGGTCACCGTGTACGAGCGGGCCTCCGCGCCCGGCGGCCTCATGCGGTTCGGCATCCCGGAGTACAAGCTGCCCGCCGCGGTGCTCGACCGGCGCCTGGAGCAGATGGCGGCCGAGGGCACGACGTTCCGCTGCGGCGTCGAGGTGGGCCGCGACGTGCGCGCCGCCGACCTGCGGGTGCGGCACGACGCGGTCGTCGTCGCGGTCGGCTCGACCGTGCCCCGCGACCTTCCCGTGCCGGGCCGCGGGCTGCGCGGCGTCCTGCCCGCGATGCGCTACCTCGTGCCGGCGAACCACGCCGCCGTCGGGCGGCCCCTGCCGGACGCGCCCGTCGCGACCGGGCTGGACGTCGTCGTGGTCGGGGGCGGCGACACGGGGGCGGACTGCGTGGGGACCGCCGTGCGGCAGGGGGCGCGCTCGGTGACGCAGCTCGAGATCCTGCCGCCCGCGCCGCGCACGCGCCCGGCCGACCAGCCGTGGCCCACCTACCCGACGGTGTTCAAGGTCTCGACCTCGCACGAGGAGGGTGGCGAGCGGCTGTTCGCGGTGAGCACGACCGCGCTCGTCGGCGACGACGAGGGCCGCGTCGCCGGTGTGCGGCTCGTGGACGTCGAGCGGGGCGCGGGCGGGGCGTTCGTGCCGGTCGACGGGACGCAGCGGGTGCTGCCGGCCCAGCTCGTGCTGCTCGCGCTGGGCTTCACCGGACCCGAGTGCGGCGCGCTCGTCGACGGGCTCGGCCTCGAGGTCGGCCCGCGGGGCGCGTTCGTGCGCGGCGACGACTTCACGACCGCGACGCCCGGCGTGTTCGTCGCCGGGGACTGCGGGCGGGGGCAGTCGCTCGTCGTGTGGGCCGTCGCCGAGGGGCGCGCGGCGGCGGCCGCCGTGGACGCCTACCTGTCCGGGACGACGAGCCTGCCCGCCCCGGTCGCCGCGAGCACGGTCGCGCTGCGCGCCTGACCGGCGTCGGCCGTCCGCGCGCCTGTGGGTGCGGCACGGCATGATCGGGCGCGTGGACGTCGAGTTCGAGGGCCTGCTGCGGCTGTGGGACGCGCGCAAGAGCGACTCGTGGACCTTCGTCGACCTGCCGACCGACGTGGCGGACGACATCGCCGACGTCGCGGAGGGCGTGGCGCGCGGGTTCGGGTCGGTGCGCGTCGAGGTGACCATCGGGTCGACGACGTGGCGCACGTCGATCTTCCCGGGCGCGCAGACGTACGCGCTGCCGATCAAGGCGGCGGTCCGGCGCAAGGAGTCGATCGAGGCGGGGGACACCGTGCCCGTGCACCTGCGCCTGGTCGACCTCGACGGCGAGCCGAAGGGCCGACCGGTCGACTGACCCGGGCGCCCGCGCAGGAGCACCCGTCGGCGCGTGGCACGCTGGAGGCCCCGACCCGGAAGGTCCGCGATGGCGCTGCTCACCTGTCACTTCTTCTCCGACGCGCTCGGCGTCAGCACGGCCGCGACGGTGGTGCTGCCGCAGGCCACGCAGGCCCAGATCGGGATGCGCGGCGTCGCGGACGACGCGCCCCCGCCGGTGCTGTACCTGCTGCACGGCCTGAGCGACGACGAGACGATCTGGACGCGGCGCACGTCGATCGAGCGGTACGCGGCCCGGCACGGCGTCGCCGTGGTCATGCCGCGCGGCGGGCGCTCGTTCTACGCCGACGAGGTGCACGGCGGGCGCTACTGGACGCACCTGACGCAGGAGCTGCCGCGCGTGGTCGCGTCGTTCCTCCGGGTCTCCACGCGCCGGGAGGACACGTTCGTCGCCGGGCTGTCGATGGGCGGGTACGGCGCGCTGAAGTGGGCGCTGCGGGAGCCGCACCGGTTCGCGGCCGCGGCGTCGCTGTCCGGGGCGCTCGACGTGGTGGGCGACGCGCACCTGTGGGACGCGGAGGTGCCGCAGGTGTGGGGCGGGCAGGCACCCGGCCCCGACGACGACGTCGTCGGGCTCGTCGCGCAGGCCGATCCGGCGGCGCTGCCCGCGCTGTACGTCGCGTGCGGCACGGAGGACTTCCTGCACGCCTCGAACCTGCGCTGGCTCGAGGCGGCGAACGCGCGCGGGGTGGCGGTCACGACCGACGTCGAGGGGCCCGGCGACCACACGTGGGAGTACTGGGACGCGACGATCCAGGACGTCCTGGAGTGGCTGCCGCTGCGCCGCTGACGCGCGGCGCGGGCGCCCGACCGCAGGTCCCCTCAGGCGCCCAGGCCGCTCGCGCGCTGCACGCGGCGGCGCACGCCCGCCCGCACCGCCGCCTCCGTGCCGACCACGCGCAGGTGCTCGCGCGCCCGCGTCACCGCCGTGTACAGCAGCTCGCGCGTGAGCAGCGGCGACGACGCGGGCGGCAGCACCACGCTGACGCGCGTGAACTGGCTGCCCTGGCCGCGGTGCACCGTCATCGCGTGCACGCCCTGCGTGGGCGGCAGGCGGTGCGGCGCGACGAGCCGGTGCTGCTCGGGCGTGCCGAACGCGACCGCGACCCCGTCGGGCGTCGCGACGACCACGCCCGTGTCGCCGTTCGCGAGGCCCGTCGCGCGGTCGTTGCGCGTGACGATCAGCGGCCGGCCGGGCGGGAACGGCGCGCCGGAGCGTCCGCCGGTCTCCTGCGCGACCCAGTCCTCGGCGAGCGCCGCCCAGTGCGCGACGCCCGCCGGGCCGTGCCGGTGCGCGAGCAGCAGCCGGTGCTCGCCGAGCGCGGCGAGCGCCCCGGGCACGTCGCCCGCGCGGGCCGCGGCGACGAGCCGGCGCCCGGTCGCGCGCACGTCCGCCTCGAGCGTCGCGACCTCGGCCGCGGTGGCCACGTCCGCCGCGGTCTCGACCCACGTCACCGCGGGCCTGCCCGCGCGCAGCAGCGCGACCGTGCGCTCGTCGTCGCCGTCGCGGATCGCGCGCGCGAGGTCCGCGAGCTCGCGGCCGAACCGGTGCTCGCGCGTCAGCTCGACGTGCGGCAGGGACGCGACCAGGTCGCCGAGCACCGCGCCCGCCTCGACGCTCGCGAGCTGGTTCGCGTCGCCGACGAGCACGACCCGCGCCTGCGGGCGCACGGCCTCGAGCAGCCGCGCCATGAGGGACAGCGACATCATCGAGCACTCGTCGACGACGACCACGTCGTGCGGCAGCCGGTGCCCGGCGTGGTGCCGGAACCGCGTGCTGCTGCCGGGGCGGTGGCCGAGCAGCCGGTGCACGGTGCTCGCGCGCAGCTCGCCGACGCGCTCGCGGTCGGCCGCCAGGTCCAGCGCGGCGACCTCGTGGTTCACCGACTCCTGGAGCCGCGCCGCGGCCTTGCCGGTGGGGGCGGCGAGGGCGACGCGCAGCCCGGGCCCCGCGACGTCCTGCAACGCGGCGACGAGCCGCGCGACGGTCGTCGTCTTCCCGGTCCCGGGCCCGCCCGTCAGGACGGTGAGCCGGGACGTGGCCGCGCTGCGCAGGGCCGCGCGCTGCCGGTCGTCCTCGGGGCGGGGGAACAGGCGCTCGACCGTCGCGTCGAGGCGCGCCGCGTCGACCTCGACCCGCGCGAGGCGGGCGGTCACCTGCGTGCGGACCTCGACCTCGTCGCGCCAGTACCGGTCGAGGTAGAGGCGCCCGGACGCCCAGCGCAGCGGGCGGTCGTCGGGGCCGTCCGGGCCGTCGGCGACGGCGGCGCTCGCCCGCACGACCGCCTCCCACGCCGCGGGCTCGGGCCACGGCAGCTCGGCCACGGGGGCGGGGAGCGCGTGCGCGGTCGCGGCCAGGTCGTCGGGCTCGTCGTCGGCGGGCTCGACGATCGCGCGCGCGTCGGCGAGCACCACGCACACCGACCCCGCGCGCAGCGCGCGCACCGCGAGCGCCGCGGCCAGGTGCACGCGCTCGTCGTGCTCGCCGCACAGGGCGCTCACCCGGCGGGCGACGTGCACGTCCGCGGACGTCAGGACGCGCGCGGCGACGAACGGCGCGAGCAGCCCGTCCACGCGCCAGGGGACGTCGGGGCCGGGGTCGAGGAGCGGCTCGGTCATCGGGGTCCCGCCAGGAGGTCGGAGAGCGCGACGACGAGCGACGTCGGGGGACGCCACGCGACGACGCCCGTCGGCGCGGGCCCGGCCGGTCCGTCGACCACGGGCGTGCCCGCGCCGAGCATGCCGCGCACGAACAGGTACAGCCCGCCGCCCAGGTGCGCGTCGGGGTCGTAGCCGGGCAGCCGCCAGCGCAGGAAGCGGTGCAGCGCCACGGAGTACAGGACGAGCTGCAGCGGGTAGTGGTGCTCGACCATCGCCGCGAGCGTCGCGGACGTCCGGTAGTGCCAGGCCGACAGCGGCTCCTCCCACGCGCCCAGCCGGTTCGTCTTGTAGTCCACGACGAGGTACCGCCCGCCGGGCACGCGCAGGACCGCGTCGACGCTGCCCGTGAGGTAGCCGCGCAGCACGCCGGCCGCGAGCGCCGGGTTGGCCAGCCGGTCCGCGTAGCCGGCGAGCGCGTCGCCCGCGGGGACGTGCGCGCGCCACAGGTCCGCGACGTCCCGCAGCGTCGTCGTCGCGCGCTCGCGGGCCCGGTCGCCGCCCGCGAGCGGCAGCTCGAACTCGAGCTCGGGCAGCCGGTCGGCGGGGGCGACGTCCGCGAGCGTGAGCCCGCCCGCGAGCGCGCCGAGCGGTGTGCGCAGCGCGGGCAGCAGGCGCGCGGCGAGCTCGTCGGGCCCGACGGGCAGGACGCGGCCCGGGTCGGCCTCGGCGCAGCGCAGCGCGACCTCGGCGGCGAGGTCGGGCGCGCGGGTGTCGACGTGCTCGAGCACGTGGTGCACGAGCGTCCCGAACGCGGTGCCTGCCGGCAGGTCGGCCATGGGGGAGGGCCACGCCCGCAGCGCCGCCTGGTCGTCGCCCGGCCCGTCGCCCGGCCCCTCGCCCGGCGTGCGCGGGGCCACGACCGGCGCGCCGTCCGGCTCGTCCTGCACGCCGGTCGTCTCGGGCTCCGACGACGGCGCGTGGTGGTGCGAGTCGTACGCGGCGGCCGTGAGCCCCGTGTACGACGTCCGGCGCCAGGCGGTGTCGACGCGGCGGTCCAGGTGCGCGAGCGCGAGCTCCGGCTCCGGCTGCGGGGGCGGCGACCAGCGCACCGGCGGGCGGGCCTGCGTGACCCGCTCGTGGACGAGCGCCCCGCCGGTGCGGGCCGCGAGCGCGGCGAACGCGGCCGCCGCGTCGTCGTCCGACGGCACGGTCACCGCGGCCTCGGGCGTGCCGTCCGCGGCGCGCGGTGCGAGCAGCAGCCGCGACAGCGGGCTGCGCTCGGCGTTGCGGCTCGGTGCCCACCACACGACGACCTGGCTGTGCGCGCGCGTGAGCGCGACGTACGTCAGCCGCAGCTGCTCGCCCGCCTCGTCGTCCTGGTGCGCGCGCAGCCCCTCGGCGTACCCGGGGCTGCCCGGGCCGCCCACGTGCAGCGTCCGCACGTCGTCGCGGTGGTACCGCAGCACGGGCGGGTCCGACGGCACCCACGTGTCCCACGCGAACGGCACGAGCGTCACGGGGAACTGCAGCCCCTTGCTCGCGTGCACCGTGATGACCTGCACGGCCGCGGCATCGGTCTGCAGGCGGCGGCTGCGCTCCTCGGCGTAGTCGCGCGCGGCCTCGTCGATGCGCGCGCGCAGCCACTCGAGCAGCGCCGAGGCACCCAGACCCTCCTGCGCCGCGACGGCGTGCAGCGCCTCGCCGACGTGCCGCAGGTCCGTGAGCTCGCGCTCACCGTCCGCGCCGCGCATGACGCGCTCGCGCATCCCCGCGGCGGCGGCCGCCTCGAGCAGCGCGGCGACGCCGTGCGACGCGAGCGTCGCGGACCACGCGCGCACGCGCTCCGCGAGCCGGTCGCGGGCCTCGTCGTCGGCCGTCGCGAGGTCCGCGGCGGACCAGCCGAGGAACGGGGTGAGCGCGGCACCGGCCGCGAGACGGGAGTCGTCGGGCCGGGCCAGGGCGGACAGCAACGTCAGCCAGTGCTGCGCGGACCGGGTGCCGAACACGCTCGCGAGGCCGGAGATCACCGCGGGGACGCCGGCGCCCGCGAGCGCCTGCTGCACGGCCTGCGCGTCGCGGTTGCGCCGCACGAGCACCGCGACGTCGCCGGGCCGCAGCGGGCGCTCGTCGCCGCCGTCGGTGAGGCGGTGCGTGCGCAGCGTCTCGACGACCTGCGCGGCGACGTCCGCGTACAGGAAGTCCCGCACCACGCCGACGCCGGGGGTGCGCCTCGGGGTGGCGCCCAGCGCCTCGCGCGTGACCTGCCGCAGCACGACGGGCGGGCCGCCGGTCAGGCGCCGGCCGGTGCGCCGCGCGCGCACGGGGTGCACGACGATGCGCGGGTCGCCGAGCGCCGCGCCCTCGAGCACGGGGCGCAGGCCGTCCAGCACCGCCGGGTCGGCGCGGTGGTTGAGCGCGAGCGTCGCGCGGCGCGCCGTGGCCGCCGCCACCAGGTATGTCGCGACGTCCGCGCCGCGGAACGCGTAGATCGCCTGCTTCGGGTCGCCGATGAGCACGAGCGTGCGCTCGCCCGCGAACGCGGCCTCGAGGATCTCCCACTGCACCGGGTCGGTGTCCTGGAACTCGTCGACCATGACCACGCGGTAGGCGCGGCGCACGCGCGCGCGGGCCGCGGGACCGGACACCGGGTGCGTGAGCGCCCTGCGCAGCAGCGTCAGCAGGTCGTCGTAGTCGACCACGCCGCTCGCGCGCTTGCGGCGCTCCATCTCCTGGCGCGCCACGTCCGCGAGCTTGTACCGGTGGTAGGCGGGCGTGCCCGGCTCGGCGTCGCGGGGCTCGAGCACGGCCGCGTGGTCGGACACCGCGGCGTGCATGAGCTCGCGCGCCTCGGCGACGCCGACGAGCGGCTGCGCGGACCCCGCGTACGTGCGCAGGTACAGGTCGTCGACGACCTCGGCCTCGAGGTCCGCGACGTCCGGCAGGAGCTGCGCGTCGTGGTCGACGTCGGCGGTGGTGCCGAGCATCGTGAGCATCTGCTGGCAGAAGCCGTGCGTCGTGGTGATGGTCGCGGCGTCGAACTCGGCGACCGCGTCGGCCAGGCGCGCGCGGCGCCGCTCGACCTCGTCGGGTGCGGCCTGCGCGAGGTGCGTGACCACGGGGTCCGACGACGGGCCCGGGCGGCGCAGCGCGCGCTCGACCTCGACCAGGCGCGAGCGCACGCGGTCGCGCAGCTCCGTCGTCGCGGCGCGGCCGAACGTCACGAGCATCATCTCGGGCAGGCGCACGCCGGCCTCGGCGACGTACCGGACGGCGAGCGACGCGATGGTCCACGTCTTGCCGGTGCCGGCGCTCGCCTCGAGCACGACCGTCTCGACGCCGGGCAGCTCGCCGCACACGTCGAACACGGGGGCGTCCGTCACGGTGCCTCCTCGAACCGCTCGTGCTGCAGCAGGTCCTGCCAGACGCGCCAGGCGAGCGCGCCGAACCGGGTCGTCTCCTGCGGGGCGAGCGCCCGGTCGGCCGCGGTCGGCTCGCCGAGCAGGTCCTCGAGCCCGAACCCGTCGCCCCACGCGAGCACGTGGTACGGGTCGACGCGCTCGAACCCGCCGCGCCCGCTCTCGGCGTCGTCGAGCGAGCCGAGCTCCTTGCGGGCCGCGCCCAGCGCCTCGGACACCGAGCCGCGCTCCCACCGGCACGTGGCGTACGTGTGGCTCGTGCGCGTGAGCAGCGGCAGCGGGGCGCGCATCGCCTCGTCGCGCACGGCGAGCAGGCGGCCGAGCACCTCCGCGGCGAGGTCGGGCTCGGGCGCGCGCAGCACCGAGACCGCCGCGCCGCCGCGCCCGCGGCCGATCGTGACGGCGTGCGTGACGCGCGCGCCGCTCGCCGCGAGCGCCAGCAGGTGCACCCACGACGCGAGCAGGTGCTTGGCCGCGAGCCGCGAGTACACGACGCGCAGCAGCCGCCCGCCGCGCAGCCCGTGCACGGTGCCCGTGACGGTCCGCGGGTCGTGCGGCACCGCGACGCGCACGTCGCACGACGCGGGCTCGTCCGCGAGGTACCGGGCCGCGGCGTCGAGGATCGGCCGCGCCTCCGCGAGCACGGACTCCAGCGCCGCGCCGCCCAGCTCGCGCGGCGGCAGGTGACCGCGGCGCCGCTCCGCCGCCGCGGCCGCGGACAGCTCGACGCCGTCGAGCGCGGCGCTCAGGATGCGGTCGCCGATCGCCCAGCGCGTCAGCGGGTCCGGCTCGAGCGGCATGCGGTCGTCGAGCTGCGGCGAGTCGGCCGGGAGGCGCGCGGACAGACGCTGCGTGAAGAACGCCCGCGGCGCGTGCTGGAGCACGGCCACGAGCTCGTCGAGGTCGCAGTCCGCGGCCGCGTCGTCCGGCGGCGGCAGCGGCGTGGGCACGAGCGCGCCACCGGCGGTGCGGGGCCCGGTCGCGGCGCGCGCGGCGGCGAGGTCGAGCGCGTCGAACCCGAACGGCCCGGGCCTGCCCAGCGCGCCCGGGGTGAACACGCGCGGGTCGACGGGCTGCAGGGGGTGCTCGACGACGAGCGCGCGGCGCGCCCCGCCGGGCAGCGCGACCGCGTCGTCGACCGCGTCCAGCAGCTCGCCGACCGGCACGCACGGCGGCCGGTGCGCGCCCGTGCGCTCGTCGGCGCCGGTGTGCAGCACCACGAGGTGCTCGGTCGCCGACAGCACCGCGTCGAGGAACAGCTGGCGGTCCTCCTGGCGGCGGTCCCGCTCGCCGACCAGCGGGTCGCGCGCGAGCACGTCGTCGCCGTCGCGTCGGCCGCCGCGCGGGAACGCGCCGTCGTCCATGCCGAGCAGCACGACGACGCGGTGCGGCACGGCGCGCATCGGAGCGAGCGAGCACACGGTGAGCGCGCCGGTGCGGAACCCGGCGCGCGTGGGGCGGCCCTCGAGCCGCGGCGCGAGCAGCGCGACGAGGTCGGCCAGGCGCAGCGTGCTCGTGCGGCCCGCCGCGTCCGCGCGCGCGTCGGCGAGCACGCGCTGCGCCTCGGCCTGCTGCCAGCGGTCGGCGGGCGCGACGTCGGTGAGCAGGAGCAGCGCGCGGTCCACGGCGTCGAACCAGTGCGGCGCGGGGTGCGCGCCGGACAGGTCGGCGAGCACCGCGGTCAGCCGGTCGAGCAGCTCGGCGACGCGGCCGACGAGCGCGACGTCCGCGGACCCGACGTCGTCCACGGGCAGCACCGCGCCGAGGTAGCGCTGCCCCTCCTCGGCCATCGCCACGCCCAGCAGCAGCCGGTCCAGGGCCGCGGACCACGTCCCCTGCGGCACCGACCCGAGGTGGTACCGGGCGCGCCGGGCGACGTCCTCACCCCAGTGCACGCCGGACTCCAGCGCCCACGCGCGCAGCCGGTCGAGCGCGTCGTCGTCGAGGCCGAACCGGCGCCGCACGGGCTCGGCCTCCGCGAGGTCGACCACCGCGGACGCCGTGACGCGCGAGTCCGCCAGCTCGAGCAGGGTCGCGAGGACCGCGAGCACCGGGTTCGCGCGGGCGGGCGAGCGGTCGGCGATGCGCACGCGCAGCGTCCGCCCCGGGTGCTCGGGCGTCACCGAGCCGTCGGCGGGGTCGTCGGGCACGGGACCGAAGACGGCGTGCACGAGCGGCGCGAACGCCTCGACGTCGGGGCACAGCACGACGACGTCGCGCGGCTCGAGCGTCGGGTCGTCGGCGAGCAGGCCGACGACGACGTCGCGCAGCACCTCCACCTGGCGCGAGCGGCCGTGGCACGCGTGCACCTGCACCGACCGGTCACCGGGCTCGGGCACGAGGCGGTCGGCCGCACCGGGGGCCGCGTCGGCGCGGACGCGGGCCTGCAGCGCCCCGAGGACCCCGGGTGCGGGTGCGGGCGCCGCGACCTCGTGCACGTGCGGGGCGGTCGCCACGACGCGCGCCGCGAGCTCGGTCGCGTCGCCCGCCATCGAGCGCAGCAGCGGGTGGTGCGCGGGCGACGGGGTCGCGCGGCGGCGGCGTGGCCCGCGGACCGGCGCCACGGCCCGCCACAGGGCGAGCGACGGCTGCGGGAGCCACACGTGCACGTCGCGGCGCACCGCGAGCGCGTCGAGCACCGCGAGGTGCGCCGCCGGCAGGGAGGTGGGCCCGAGCACGTGCAGCCGCTCCGGCAGGTCCACGAGGTCCGGCTGCTCGACGAGCCGCGCGACCACCTCGTCGACGCGCAGCGCGGGCGGCGGGCCCACGCGCTCGACGAGCAGGCGCCACAGCACGGGCTGCCAGGCGAGGTCGTCGGGCAGGGGCGCGCCCGCGCCGTCGGTGTCCGCCGCACCCGCCGCGGGCCCGACCGTCCAGTCCCGCGCGAGCGAGGGGCGACGCGCGTCGTACGCGGTGAACAGGCGCGCGACGCGCTGCGCGAGGTGCAGCCGCCGGCCGGCGCGCAGCTCGTCGTCCGAGCCCACGCCGAGGTGCGCGGCGACCGTCGCGAGCCACGGCTCGTGCGCGTGCGCGTCGAGCAGGTCCAGCACGTCCCACGCGAGCAGGTCGGGCCGCCACGGGTCGGTGGCCGCGTCGACGCCCGCGACCGCGGCGAGCACGTCCCCGACGAGGCGGCCCGGCGGGTCGAACCGCACGTTCGCGCACACGCCGTCGTCGGCGCCGGGCCCGCTCACCCCGAGCCGGTGCGCGAGCCGCTGGGCGACCCACCGCTCGACGCCGCGCGTCGGGACCGCGACGACGTCGACCGCGAACGGGTCCCGCGGCGGGGTGGCGAGCACGTCCGCGAGGGCCTCGACGAGCGCGTCGGTCCGCTCCGCGACGTGGGCGTGCAGCCCTGCTCCCGCCCGGCCCCCGACCTCGTCCACGTCCCGCACCCTAGCCACCCGGTCCGACGGACGCGGGGACGCGGCGCCGTAGGCTGGGCGCCGTGCAGTGCTCCTACTACGACGCGGGGCTGTGCCGGTCCTGCGGCTGGATGGGGCGCCCGTACGGCGAGCAGCTCGCGGCGAAGGAGGACCACGCGCGCGGCCTGCTCGCGGACCACCTCCTCGATCCCGGCCGGGGCGGACCGGTCGACCCCGGCGCCCGCTGGCTCCCCGCGGTCGCGAGCCCCGAGGCGGGGTTCCGCAACAAGGCGAAGATGGTCGTCGGCGGGACGGTCGAGCACCCGACGCTCGGCATCCTCGACGCCGCCGGCCGCGGTGTGGACCTGCAGGGCTGCGGTCTGTACCCCGACGAGCTGCGCGCGGCGTTCCCCGCGGTCGCGCGGTTCGTCACGCTCGCGCGGCTCGAGCCGTACGACGTGCCCGCGCGTCGCGGCGAGCTCAAGCACGTCCTGCTGACCCGTGCGCCCGACGGGCGTCTCATGGTGCGGTTCGTGCTGCGCTCGCAGGAGGCGGTCGCGCGCATCCGCAAGCACCTGCCGACCCTGCGGGCGGACCTGCCGACGCTCGCGGTCGCGAGCGTCAACGTGCTGCCCGAGCACAAGGCGGTGCTCGAGGGGGACCTGGAGATCCCGCTCACGGAGCAGCAGACGCTCACGATGGACGTGGACGGTGTGGCGCTGCACCTGCGCCCGCGCTCGTTCTTCCAGACGAACACCGACGTGACCGCCGCGCTCTACCGGCAGGCCGCGCAGTGGGTGGCGACCAGCGCGCCGACGAGCGTGTGGGACCTGTACTGCGGCGTCGGCGGCTTCGCGCTGCACCTGCGCGCGCCGCACGTCGTCGGCGTCGAGACCAGCGAGGAGGCCGTCGTCAGCGCACGCGCCACGGCCGCCGGGCTGGGGCACCCCGCGACGTTCGTCGCCGCCGACGCGACCGCGTGGGCGCTCGCGCAGCCCGCGCCGCCCGACCTCGTCGTCGTCAACCCGCCGCGTCGCGGCATCGGGCCGCAGCTCGCGGGCTGGCTCGAGGACAGCGGCGTCGAGCGCGTCGTGTACTCCTCCTGCAACGCGGTCTCGCTCGCGCGCGACCTCGCCGCCATGCCGTCGCTCGCGGTCCGCGAGGCGCGGCTGTTCGACATGTTCCCGCAGACCACGCACTACGAGGTCGCCGTCCTGCTGGAACGCCGCGCGAACGGGTGAACCGGACGAACCGGGCACGCCCGCACGGCGGGTCCCGCTACAGTCGCGTCCGGCACCCGCGACCCGTGTGCCCTGCGCCAGCCCGAGCAGCAGACCAAGGAGCGCGACGATGAGCACCCCGGACCAGCCCGGCGAGCCGTACACCGCCGGCGGCTTCCCGCCGCCCGCGCGGCCCACCAGCCCGTTCGCGAAGGTCCCGCTGCGCGACTACGGGACGGACGCCCTCGCGCTGCTCCTGCTCCTCGTCTCCGTCGGCCTCGCCTGGGACTACGGCTACACCGCCGACGAGCGGGTCGAGGTCGTGCTCGCGACCGTGCTGTCCGCGCTGTCGCTCACCCCGTTCTACCTCGCGCGGGCCGGCGCCCTGCCCCGCACGTGGACCAACCGCACCGTCCTGACGGTGCGCGCCCTCGCGAACGTGCCGTACGTCCTCGTCGTGCTCGTCTACCTGCTGCTCGACGTCGGCGTCGCGTTCTCGCGCCCCCGGTTCGGCGAGGTCGCCCCGGGCGGTGTCGGCCCTGCGGTCGCGGTCGGCCTGGCCGGCGTCGCGGTCGCGGTGGGCCCGCGCGTCGCGGAGCTCGGCAGCGCCCGCACCGTCGAGATCGTCACGACGTGGACCCGGCGCGCCCTGGTCGCGATGCTCGCCTTCGCGGGCCTCGCGCAGGTCACCGCGCTCGTGCTGGTCGCCACGCGCGCCGCGGACCAGGTGCGGTTCGCCAGCGGGTGGGGTGCGCTGCTCGCGCTGCTCGTGACGGTCGTCGTCGGCCTGCTCGTCGTGGGGGCGCCGCTGCTCGGCGTCGTGCGGCAGTCCGCGACGTGGCGGTGGGTCGCGCTCGCCGTCGGCGCGACCGCGACGCCGTGGTTCGTCTTCCACGCCCCGTTCCGCGGCGAGAGCCCGGGCGCCGAGGTGCACGCCGTGACCACCATCGGCATCGGCAGCGTCGTGTACGTCGTGCTGCCCGCCGCCGCCGCGGTCCTGCTCTACCCGGTGTGGCCGCGCCTCGTGCTGCCGGTCGCGCCGCCCGAGCGCGAGTGGTTCGACGTCGCGCACCGCACGTGGCTCTCGGCCGCCGTGGTCGCGGGCGGCAGCGCGCTCGCGCAGCTCTTCGCCGTGGTCGCGATCGCGAACACCGGCATCGGCGTCGAGGGCAGGCGGGTCGCCGGCGTCGTCCTGCTGGTGCTCGCCGCGCTCGCGGCCCTCGCGGCCCGCACCGCGCTGCGCAACGACACCGCCGCGAACCGGCCGGCCGCGCTCGTCGCGACCACCGCGGTCGCCGTGCTCGGCATCGCGGCGCTCGCGGTCGGCGGCGACGCGCTGCTGCGCGGTCCGCACGCGGTCGACCTGCCCGGCCTGCTCGTCGCGACCGGCCTGCCCGCCCTCGCCGTGCTGGCGCTCACGGCCCCGGCCGCGGTGCGCGGCTGGTACGCGGTGCACGGCCGGGCCCGCGAGCCGTGGACGGGGGAGAAGCCGCCGACGTACGCCCAGCCGGTGCCCACGGGCGTCCCGACGACCGCGCCGGCGGCGGCCGAGCCGTCCGCGACGGTGGCGCTGCCGCTGCAGCGCACCGAGTCCGCCGCCGTGCCCGCGCAGCCCGTGGTCGCGCCCGTCGAGCCGGAGCCCGTGGAGCCTGTCGCCGCGGACCCTGTGGTCGAGCCCGCGGCCGAGGAGGTCACCCCGGAGCCGACGACGGAGGTCCTCGCAGCGGAGCACGTCGACCAGGACGGTCTCGACGGGTACGCCGAGGAGCCCGCGCCGCCCGCGCACGCGTTCACCGCGGAGCAGGCGGCCGACCCGTCGACCGAGCTCGAGGTGCTCGCGGCGATCGCCGCGCAGGCCCCGGAGCTGCGGGTGCACCTCGCGTCCAACCCGTCCACGTACCCGGACCTGCTGGACTGGCTCGGCCGCCTCGGCGACCCGGAGATCGACGCGGCCCTCGCGCGCCGACGCGGCTGAGGTCGCGTCAGTCCGGCAGGGCCGCGAGCGTCGCGCGCAGCACCGCGGCGGACCGGTCCGCCGCGTCGTCGACGTGCGTCGCGAACTCCCCGGCCTCGACCGGGCTGCACAGGTCGCTGACCCCGCGCACGGACAGGAACGGCACGCCGAACAGGTGCGCGACCTGGGCGAGCGCGGCGGACTCCATGTCGGTCGCGAGCGCGCCGGGGAACGCGGCACGCACGTCGGCGACCCGGTCCGCGTCGACGAACACGTCGCTGGAGAGCACGTCGCCGCGCAGCACCCGCACGTCGGCGGGCTCGCGCGGCCACGCCGGCAGCGTCCCCGCGGTCGCGAGCGCGAGGTCGCGCAGGCCCTCGTCGGAGGCGTACGCCGCGGGCATGCCGGGGACCTGGCCGAGCACGTAGCCGAACGCGCGCGCGTCCGCGGCGGACAGCACGTGCTGGTCGCCGACGACGACGTCGCCCACCCGCACGCCACGGCCCAGGCCGCCGGCGCTGCCGCCGCTGACGAGCACGCGCGTGCGGTGCGCGGCGAGCGCGACCGACGCCGCGGCCGAGGCGTTCACGAGGCCGATCCCGGCGCGCACGAGCAGCGCGCGACGCCCGCCGAGCCGCACCGACGTGTGCTCGGCCCCGCCCGGCGCCAGCATCGTGCCGCCGACCTCGTCGGCCGCGTCGAGGAACGCCTGCGCCTCGACGGGCATCGCCACGACGACGACCGCGTCGAGCCGTGCGCTCACGCGGTCACCGTCGCCCACTCGGCGCGGTGCGCGAGGAACTCCCGCGCCGCGTCCTGCGCCCCGGCGAGCGTGTGGTTGGCACCCCAGCCGCACTGCACCTCGTTCGCGGCGGGCACCTCGGTCGCGTCCAGCACGTCGCGCAGCGTCGCCTCGACGAGCGCGAGCACGTCGTCGTACTCCCACCGCCCGGCGAGCGTGAGGTAGAAGCCGGTCTGGCAGCCCATGGGGGAGAAGTCGACCACCTTGTCGGTGTGGTTGCGCGAGTGCTCCGCGAACAGGTGCTCGAGCGAGTGCACGGTCGGCATCTCGAGGTGCGCGACGTTGGGCTGCGTGAAGCGCACGTCGTACTTCTCGATGACGTCCCCGGCCGGCAGCTCCTTGCTGTCCGCGAGGCGCACGTACGGTGCGACGACGGTGCGGTGGTCCAGGTTGAACGACTCGACGTTCATGCGGTCGGGCATCACGGCTCCCAGGGTCGGCGACGGCCGCCATTGTCCCCCGTCGGGGCGGGGGAGGCGTCGGCGGTCCGGGGCGTCTCACGTCGTGGGTGCCGGTCGGGACCGGGCGCTCGCGGTGCGGCGCACGGGGGCGGCGGGTAGCGTGCGCCGGTGCCCGCGACCCTGCCGGTGAGCCCGCGCCCGACCGTCGACGCCCCCGAGCGTCCGCACGGTCGCGCCCGGGAGGCGACACCGGGCCGGGGGTTCCGGCGCGACGTGCAGGGGCTGCGCGCGCTCGCCGTCGGGCTGGTGCTCGCGTACCACGCGGGCCTGCCGGTGCCGGGCGGGTACGTGGGTGTGGACGTGTTCTTCGTCGTCTCGGGGTTCCTCATCACCGGCCTGGTGGCCGACGAGGTCGCGCGCACGGGGCGCCTGCGGCTGGGCCGGTTCTACGCGCGGCGCGCCCGGCGCCTGCTGCCCGCCGCGGCGCTCACGCTCGTCGCGGTCGTCGTCGCGACGCTCGCCTGGCTGCCGGTGACGCGGTGGCGCGAGGTCGCGGGCGACGTGCTGGCGACCTCGCTGTACGCGGTGAACTGGCGGCTCGCGGACCGGTCGGTGGACTACCTGGCGCAGGACGCAGCGGCGAGCCCGGTGCAGCACTTCTGGTCGCTCGCGGTCGAGGAGCAGTTCTACGTCGTCTGGCCCGTGCTGGTCGTCGGGCTCGTCGCGCTCGCCCGCCTGCGGGGCCGCGCGGTGTCGCGGCGGACGCTGGTCGCGGGCGTCGTCGCGGTCGCCGCGGCCTCACTGACCTGGTCGGTGTGGTTCACCGCGGCAGACCCGTCGCGCGCGTACTTCGTCACGACGACCCGCGCGTGGGAGCTCGCCGCGGGCGCGCTGCTCGCGCTCGTCGCGCACCGCGTGGCGCGCCTGCCCGGCCGGGTGCTCGCCGGCGCGGGCTGGGCCGGCCTGACGCTCGTCGTGCTCGCCGCGGCGACCCTGGAGGCCGGGACCCCGTTCCCGGGTGTCGCGGCCGCGCTGCCCGTCGCCGGGACGGTCCTCGTGCTCGCCGCGGGCCTGTCCGGGCCCGGGCTGCGGCCGCTCACCGCGCGCGTCCTGCAGCCCGTGGGCGCCGCGTCCTACTCGCTGTACCTGTGGCACTGGCCGGCGGTCGTCGTCGCCACCGCGCTCGCGGGCGGAGAGCCCAGCACGCGCGACCTGGTGCTCGCCGTCGCCGTGTCGGTCGTCCCCGCCGTCGCGTCGTACCGGCTCGTCGAGCGGCCGCTGCACACCTCCGCCCGGCTGCGCGCGAGCACCGCGCGGTCGGCCGCGCTCGGGGTGGCGTGCACGCTCCTCGGCGTGCTCGCGGCGCTCGCGCTCCTGCGCGCCGTCCCGACGTCGGGGGACCACGACGCGCCCGGCGCCGCCGTCCTGCGGGACGGCTCGTGGCACGGCCCGGACGCCGCCACCGACCTGCACCGGCTCGTCCCGGCGCTCGCGGACGCGACGCAGGACGTCGCGGACCTCTACGACGAGGACTGCCACCAGGACGCGCTCGGCACCGACGCCGCCGCGTGCACGTTCGGCGACCCCGCGTCGGAGACGGTCGTCGCGCTCGTCGGCGACTCGCACGCCGGCCAGTGGCAGCCGCCGCTCGCGGCCGTCGCGTCCGACGAGGGCTGGCGGCTCGACACCTACACCAAGGGCAGCTGCGCGCTCGCGGACACCCGCCCGTGGCTCGGCACCACCCGGTCCGAGTACGTCGAGTGCGGCCGCTGGAACGACGCGGTCGTCGAGACCCTCCTCGCGGACCCGCCGGACCTCGTCGTGGTGAGCAACAACCGCATCGAGGTCGCCGACGACGAGGGCGCGCTCGTGCGCGGCGCGGCCGGCGACGACGAGGCCGCCGCGGGCCTGGCCGCCATGTGGCGGCGGCTCGAGGACGCGGGCGTGCCCGTGGCCGTCGTGGGGGACACGCCGTGGGTCGGCGTCGACGTGCCGGAGTGCGTGGCCCGGCACACCGGCTCCTGGACCACGGAGTGCACCGTCGACGCCGACGCCCCGGCGCGCCGCTCCGGCCTCGCCCAGCAGCGCGCCGCCGCCGCCGAGACCGGCGTCCCGCTGCTCGACGTCACCGGGCTGGTCTGCCCGGACGGCACCTGCCCCGCGGTCGTCGGAGGCGTCCTCGTCTGGCGCGACGTCAGCCACGTGACCGCGAGCTACGCCCGCACCCTCGAGCCCGAGCTGCGCGACTGGCTGGTCCCGCTCGTCCCGGCGCCCCGCTAGCCCGGTCACCACCGCGTGCGCGACGTCGCTACGCTCACGGGCATGTCGGGGGCACCCGTGAGAGCGGACGATGACCGGGGCTGACCGGGCGTCGAGCGGGGCGCGGCTGGGCCTTCGGACGTGGGTTGCGGCGGCGGTCCTGCCGGTGTCGGCCGGTGCGACGATCCTCGGGGCGGCGTGCTCCGGCGCGCTCGCCGAGGGGCCCGCGCGCGCCGTCGTGCTCCTGGCGGTGCCGGCCGCCGGTGCCGTGGGCGGTGTCCTGTGGGCGCGGGTCGGCGGGACCGGCAGGACCCACCGGCGGCGGGCGTCCGCGCGCGCGGCGTGGGCGCGCACGTGGAGCGGCGCCCGGCTCGAGCACGACGGGTCCGCCGACCCCGGGGACGCGGAGCTGGCGCTGCCGCGGGGGTGGCGGGTCGAGCTCGCGCGCGGGCGGCTCCGGCTCGAGGTCGGCGGTGCGCCCGTGCGGTGCGAGACGTGGGTGCTGCGCGCGGCACCGGGGTCGCGCCGCTCGCGGGTGCGGCGCGAGGTCGTCGCCACGGACGCGCGCACCGGACCGGTCCGGGTCCACGTCCCGGTCGGCTCGTCGGCGGACTCCCTGCTCGTCACCCCGGCGTGGGTGCGGCGCGGCCACCAGGACGATCCGGTCTGGCTGCCGGCGGTGCGCGAGCGCGTCGCGCGCCACCGGGACGTGCTCGGGTCGCTGTCGGTCGGGGACGGGCGCGTGGTGCTCCTGGCGCTCGACGACCCCCGCCCCGGGACCGCGCTCGCGCGCGCCGAGCTGGTGCGCGACGTCGCGGTCCTGGTCCGCTGAGCGCCGCGCACCGGCCGGTCAGGTCGCGTCGCCGAACCAGCGCTGGACGTGCTCGACGACCGCGTGGTCGAACGCGTCGTCGTCGTGCCGGGCGCGCAGCCACTCCTGGAACGACCCGCCGGCGGCCTCGTCGAGCTCGCGCCGCACCGCCGCGGTGTCGGTGAGCGCGCGCTCGAGCATCGCCTCGGCCTGCGCGGTGGTGCGGTAGAGCAGCGGGTACGAGGCGGGCAGCAGGGCGCGCGCCCAGGGCCGGTCGGGGAACACGCCCACCGCGCCGGCGACGAGCGCCTCGACGTACTCGAGGCCGTACGACTCGTCGGTCGCCGTCGCGAGGAACGCCGTGGTGTGCGACAGCGCCTCCCAGTAGTCGTCGCGGCTCGCGGTGAGCGGGCCGAGCCACACCCAGTCGTGCCGGGACAGGCGCATGGCCTCCTCGGACACCAGGTGCGACTCGACCAGGCGAGCCTCGACGCGCAGCGGGACGCGCTTGTGCACGCGCTCGACCACGTCGACGAACACCTGCGGCTGCTTGCGCTCCGACAGCCAGATGGCGGGGTAGAGGACCACGGGGACGTCGGGCTCGTGGCGCGGGTGGACGTGCTCGAGCCGGATGCCGAGGTTGACCCACCCGGTGCGGGCCTGCTCGGCGAGCTGCTGCACGGTCCACTGCCCGACGATCTCCCGGATCTCGGTCGCGGTCCGCTCGGAGTTCGCGAACGTCGGGAACAGGGCGCAGGACAGCCCGAGGCACGCGCGGTCGACGGGGTGCGTGAACTGCGAGGTGGTCCACCACACGAAGTTCATGACGCGCGGCTCGGTGCCGGGGCGCGCGGTCCCGGACCCGCGCAGCGTGCGCCACACGGCGGCGGAGTCGACGACGTCCATGTTGACGACGACGGTGTCGCTCGCGTCGACGAACTCGAGCGGCAGCATGTCGAACCCGTCGCACCGGCGCGGGCCGTCGCCGACCAGCACCGAGCCGGGGAAGATCCGCAGCAGCCGTCGCACGAGCGTGGCGCCGGCGTCGTGCCCCGCGACGTGCCCGTCGGGGTCGACGAGCACGTCGCGGTACCGCACCGCGATGCGTGTCACGGCACGCCTGCCTCGGTGGGCAGCACGTCGTCGACCGGCCCGGCCTGTGCGGGCAGCGGGGTGTCGACGGCGAGGTCGTCGGCCGGCGGGCGGTCGTCCGGCAGCGTCGGCGTGGGCTCGTCGTCGCCCTCCAGGGACGTGCGGATCCGCATGCCGTAGAACGACCGGTGCACGAAGACCATCGCGACGAGGCCGAACACCGCGGCGAGCGTCACGACGAGCGTGTGCCTGCCCTCACCGGTGAGGGAGACCGCGAGGTCCACCGCGAGGAGCCCGAACAGCGTCGTGAACTTGATGACGGGGTTCAGCGCGACGGACGAGGTGTCCTTGTACGGGTCGCCCACGGTGTCGCCGACGATCGTCGCGTCGTGCAGCGCGGTGCCCTTGGCGTGCAGGTCGGTCTCGACGATCTTCTTGGCGTTGTCCCACGCCCCGCCGGCGTTCGCCATGAAGATCGCCTGGTACAGGCCGAACGTCGCGATGGACACCAGGTAGCCGATGAAGAAGTACGGCTCGACGAACGCGAACGCCAGGGTCGCGAAGAACACGCCCAGGAACATCGTGAGCATGCCCTGCTGCGCGTACTGCGTGCAGATCTCCACGACGCGGCGGGAGTCGGACTCGCTGGCCTTGGTGACGCCGTCGAGCCGGATGGTGTCGCGGATGAACTCGACCGCGCGGTGGGCACCGGTGGTGACGGCCTGGATGGACGCGCCGGTGAACCAGTAGATCATCGCGCCACCGGTGACGAGCCCGAGCAGGAACGGCGGGTGCAGGAGCGACAGGTTCTCCACGCCCTGCGTCAGACCGCCGGTGAGCCCCATGATGATCGAGAAGATCATCGTGGTGGCGCCGACGACGGCGGTGCCGATGAGCACGGGCTTCGCGGTGGCCTTGAACGTGTTCCCCGCGCCGTCGTTCTCCTCGAGCATGAGCTTGCCGCGCTCCCACTGCGGGCTGAAGCCGTGCTCGCGCTCGAGCTCGTCGTCGATGCCGTCGATCTCCTCGATGACGGACAGCTCGAACACGCTCTGCGCGTTGTCGGTGACGGGCCCGTAGGAGTCGACCGCGATGGTCACGGGACCCATGCCGAGGAAGCCGAACGCGACGAGGCCGAACGCGAACACCGCGGGCGCGACCATGAGGTCACCGAGGCCCTGCTCGCTCATGAGGTACGCGCCGCCCATGAGGCCGACGATCGCGATGCCGAGCCAGAACGCCGAGAAGTTGCCGGCGACGAGCCCGGACAGGATGTTGAGCGACGGCCCGCCCTGGCGGGAGGACTTCACGACCTCGCGCACGTGCCGCGACGAGGTGGACGTGAACGCCTTGACCAGCTCGGGGATGAGCGCGCCGGCGAGGGTGCCGCACGAGATGATCGTCGCCAGGCGCCACCACTGGTCGCCCGCGGCGGTGTCGGCGAGCACGAACCACGTGGTGAGGAACGTCGCGACGATGCACGCGACGGACGTGAGCCACACGAGCGTCGACAGCGGCCTCTCGAAGTCCATCCGCTCGGCGTCGCGGTAGCGGCGCGCGGTCCACAGGTCGTTGAGCACGTAGGACGCGGCCGAGGCGGCGATCATCACGGCGCGCACCACGAAGATCCAGACGAGCAGGCCGGCCTGCACGGCGGGGTCCTGCACGCCGAGCAGCACGAACGTCACGAGCGCGACGCCGGTGACGCCGTACGTCTCGAACCCGTCGGCGGACGGGCCGACGGAGTCGCCGGCGTTGTCGCCGGTGCAGTCGGCGATCACGCCGGGGTTGCGGGCGTCGTCCTCCTTGATCTTGAAGACGATCTTCATGAGGTCGGAGCCGATGTCCGCGATCTTCGTGAAGATGCCGCCCGCGATGCGCAGTGCGCTCGCGCCGAGGGACTCGCCGATCGCGAAACCGATGAAGCACGCGCCGGCGATCTCGCGCGGCAGGAACATGAGGATGACGAGCATCATCAGCAGCTCGAGGCTGATGAGCACCATGCCGATCGACATGCCCGCCTTGAGCGGGAGGCGGTGCAGCGGCAGCGGGCGCCCGCGCAGGCTCGCGAACGCGACGCGGCTGTTGGCCAGCGTGTTGACGCGGATCCCGAACCAGGCGACCGAGTACGAGCCCGCCATGCCGATGAGGCTGAACGCGATCACCACCCCGACGCGGCCCCACCCGAACCCGACGAGGACCTTGTAGTAGACGACGATCACGGCGGCGATGAACGCCCACAGCACGACGAGGAAGCGTCCCTGCTGCGTGAGGTACGCCTGGCACGTGGAGTAGATGAGCTCGGACACCTCGCGCATGGAGGTGTGCACGTCGAGCCGCCGCATCTGCAGGTACGTCGCCAGGCCCATCGCCAGGCCCATGACGCAGACGACGAGCCCGAGGCCGAGCAGCGCGCGCCCGGACAGCCCGCCGAGGACGGTGACCTGGCTCAGGTCCGGGAGCTCGAGGCTCGCCTCGCCGCCGGCGTGGCCCTCGTTCGCGGTCGCGGTGGGGGAGCACCCGGTCAGCAGCGCGCCGACCGCGGCGAGCGGACCGAGCACGCGGAGCGGCGGTGCGGAGCCTCGTCGGGAGACCGCCTCGGTCGAGCGGGCGGTGCCTGGGTGGGTCGCGGTGCGAACGTCGTTGTCCACGGTCTCTCCCCCGAGAGGTGAGGTGCTCTTGGGGGCGACGCTAGGTGTGCAGGTCAGGCGCGGCGTGAGTCGAAGGTCACACGTCGTGGGGGCCGTCGTCCGGGCGGGCGACACGGCGGGAAGGGCGAGAGCCGCCGCCCGGGGGACGGGCGGCGGCTCTCGTGTGCTGGAGGACGGGCGCGGGGCCCTCGGGTCGGGGACGCGCGGTCAGCGGTCCTCGAGGGCGGGGATGATCGTCGTCGGGATGGCGAACGCCAGGCTGACGGCGGCGATGCCGCCGAAGAACACCCACGGCTTCGCGGCGTCGACGACGTCGAACGAGATCGCGAAGAGCGCGATGCCGACGAAGAACAGCAGGAACGTGAAGAAGACGGTGACCGCACGCTCCGCGGAGCCGGAGCGGTCGTCGTCACGACGCTGCAGGACGGGTTCGCTCATGCCCGTCAGCCTACCCGGGACGAAGGTCCCTGGCGGACGGGCGGCGGTGTGCGCCGTCGGCACGGCCTGCCGTCTGCGCCCCCGCACGGCAGGCTGGGCGGGTGGCGGTGCGGATCGGGATCTCGGGCTGGCGGTACGCGCCGTGGCGCGGCGTGTTCTACCCGCGCGGCCTCCCGCAGCGCGCCGAGCTGGAGTACGCCGCGCAACGCATGACGAGCATCGAGGTGAACGGCTCGTTCTACGCGCTGCAGCGGCCGGAGAGCTACCGGGCGTGGGCGGAGCAGGTGCCCGCGGGCTTCGTGTTCTCCGTCAAGGGGCCGCGGTTCGTCACGCACATGAAGAAGCTCGCCGACGTGTCGACACCGGTGGCGAACTTCCTCGCCTCGGGCGTGCTCGCGCTCGGGCCGCACCTGGGCCCGGTGCTGTGGCAGCTCCCGCCGACGCTCGGGTTCGACGCGGACCGGCTCGCGGCGTTCTTCGACCTGCTCCCGCGCAGCACCGCGGCCGCGGCGGCGCTCGCGGAGCGGCACGACGAGCGGCTCGACGGCCGGGCGTGGACGACGACCGACGCGGACCGCCCGCTGCGGCACGTCCTCGAGGTGCGGCACGCGTCGTTCGAGGACCCGGCGTTCGCCGCGCTGGCGCGCGAGCACGGCATCGGGATCGTGGTCGCGGACACGGCGGGCCGGTGGCCGGTCGTCGAGGACGTGACCGCGGACCTCGTGTACGTGCGGCTGCACGGCGACACCGAGCTGTACACGTCCGGCTACGACGACGCCGCGCTCGACCGGTGGGCGCACCGCGTGCGGACGTGGGCGGCGGGCGGCGAGCCCGACGACGCGCGTCGGCTGGGTCCGCCGGCGCGGCCCGCGCCCGGCGGTCGGGACGTGTTCGTCTACTTCGACAACGACACGAAGGTGCGGGCGCCCGTCGACGCGCAGGGCCTCATCGCCCGGCTGCCGGGTCTCGAGCGCGACCGGCCCGAGGGCTGAGGCGGGCGTCAGGCGCGGCCGCGCAGGCGGTCGAGCTGGCGTCGGTCCCGCTTGGTGGGGCGGCCGGCGCCGCGGTCGCGCACGCCGGCCAGCGCCACCTGCTCGCGGGGGACGGGCGCGGGGGACCGGTCGAGGTAGCACTCGACGGCGACGGCAGCGCCGACGCGCTTGACGATGGTCCGGCGGACCTCGACGATCCGCTCGCGCTCGCCGCCGCGCACGTGCACCTCGTCGCCGGGGACGACGATCGTCGCGGGCTTGGCGCGCTCGCCGTTGACCCGCACGTGGCCCGCGCGGCACGCGGCGCCCGCCGCCGACCGCGTCGGGAACAGGCGCACGGCCCAGCACCACGCGTCCACGCGCGCCCGCACCACCTCCGCCATGCCCCCAGGTTGGCACACGCCCCGCGGGTCCCCGGCGTCGGTGGCCGCGGTGTCGGGCCCCGGCGGTGTCGGTCCGGCGGTGTCAGGCGCGGCGCGTGACGCGGACCGTCCAGGCGTCCGGGCCGTCGACGAGCACCTCGGTGTCGATGGGCGCGCGCTCGGCGAGCTGCGCGAGCAGCGGGCGCGGCAGGTGCGGGGCGACGAGCACGAGCGCCTTGCCCGGGGCGATCGCGTCGAACGCGCCGAAGACGGTCGCGTGCCGGATGGCGTGCGGGACCGCGCGCACGTCGAGGACCGGGTCGCCCTCGTCGTGCTCGCCGCAGCCGCACGAGTGCCCGCCGGCGGGCTCGGGTGCGGTGGGGAGGATCTCGACGTCCTGCGTGCTCATGGCTGCCTCCGGGTCGGGCGGTGTGTCCGACGAGGTTTCCACGGCCGCTGCCGTGGAAAGCGGGACCTAGGGCCCGCCGACCGGGTCGGGCGCGGCGGGTGTGCCGGAGGCCCTGCGCAGCTCGAGCACGCAGTGCTCCCGCCCGACGAACGGGCGCAGGCGGTGCGCGGTGATCGGGCCGCCGACGGTCTCGAGCACGCCGCTCGCGAGGCCGAGGTGGACGCTGCACACCACGTCCGGCCGCTCGCGCGCGAGCTCGAGGAACGGGCACCGCCACAGGTCGACGCGCAGGGTGGCGTCGTCGCGCTCGGGGTCGAAGCCGAGGCGGTCGAGGTGGCCCTCGAGCGCGTCGAGCTGGCGCTGCTCGGCGGTGTCCGCCGCCGCGTCGGGACCTGTCCCGACGGTCGGCTCCAGCACGCCGCCGGGCGCGGTGAGCGCGTGGCCGGCGGAGCGCGCCGCCTCCCGCGTCGGGCCGAGGTCCTTGCCGAACCCGCTGATCAGGACCTTGGTGAGCGCGACGTGCGCGATGGACTCCTCGAGCCGCCCCATCGCGACGGGGTCGTGGCGCGTGTCGTCGGGCGAGGCGACCCGGTAGAGCATGCGCGGGCGGCCGCGCACGGTCCGGGCCTCCGGGGTGCGCACGGCGTAGCCGTCGGCGACGAGGCGTGCGAGGTGCTCGCGCGTCGTGTTCTCGTGCAGCCCCGTGGCGCGGGCGAGGTCGCCGACGGTGTGCGACCCGCCGCGCTGCAGGATGCGCAGGAGGTCGACGCGGCTCGCCGCGGCGAGCGTGCGCTCCGCGGGGGTGCGTCGGGGTGCCGGCATGCCGTCCAGTATCGGACCGGAGTCCAGGAGGGTGGTGGGGGACCTCGGTCCCGGGTGGATCCGACCCCCGGATTACTACGGTCGGGGCGTGGAAAAGAGGTCCGCCGGTCCCGGAGCCAGGATCGCGCTCCTGCTGCCCGCGGGCGTCGCGATGCTCGCGGGGCTGGACGCCGCGCTGGTCCTGCTCGGCCTGCCCGCGCCCGTGCGCACGGAGCGGTGGGCGGACGTCCACGGCCCGCTCATGGTCCTCGGGTTCGTCGGCACCGTGGTGGCGCTCGAGCGTGCCGTGGCGCTCGCCCCCGCGACCGCGGCCGAACGCGCCCGGCCCTGGGCGTGGGCCGCGCCCGCCGGGCTCGGGCTCGGCGGCCTCCTGCTCGTGACGCCCGCGCCGCTCGTGGCCGGCCGCACGAGCCTGCTCGTCGGCGCGGTCGTCCTCGTCGCGCTGTACGGCGCCGCCTGGCGCCGTCGCGCCGACGCCGCGATCGCCGTCCAGGGGCTCGGCGCGCTCGCCGCCGTCGGCGCCGCCCTGCTGTGGTCCGCCGACGTGCCGGTCCCGCACCTCGTGCCGTGGCTCGTCGCGTTCCTCGTCCTGACCGTCGTGGGGGAGCGCCTCGAGCTCATGCGGGTCGCGCCCGTGCCGCCCGTCGCGGAGCGCGGCGTCCTCGGCGGCGCGTGCGCGCTCGTCGCCGGGGCGGCGCTCGCGCTCGTGTGGCCCGGCCCCGGCACCGCGGTGCTGGGCGCGTCGCTGCTCGGGCTCGTCGCCCTGCTCGCGCGGTACGACGTGGCCCGGCGCACCGTGCGCGGCGCCGGGCTGCCCCGGTACATGGCGTGCGCGATGCTCGCGGCGTTCGCGTGGCTCGCCGTCGCGGGCGGCACCTGGCTCGTCGCGGGCCCGGCCACCGGCGGGCCGCGCTACGACGCGCTCCTGCACGCGGTGTTCCTCGGCTTCGTGATGTCGATGGTCATGGCGCACGCGCCCGTCATCCTCCCGGCCGTGCTGCGCCGCCCCCTGCCGTACCGGCCCGTCATGTACGGCCCGCTCGCGCTGCTGCACGTCACGCTCGCCGCGCGCGTCCTCGCCGACGCACGCGACACCGCGGCCGTCGTCCAGGTGGCCGGTGTCGGCAACGTCGTCGCGGTCCTCGCGTTCGTCGCCGTCGCCGCCACGAGCGTCCTGCGGGGCGCACCCGCCCGCCGCGTGCCGCGGCCCGTCCCCGACCCGGAGGTCGCGGCATGACCCGCGCGACGTGGCACCTGCGCGCCAACGCCCTCGTCCTCGTCTGGCTCGCGGCCGCCGCGGTGCTGACCGTCGTCCACCGCTGGGTGCCCGCCGCGCAGTGGCTCATGGTGCACCTGCTGCTCCTCGGCGCCGTGAGCACCGCGATCCTGCTGTGGAGCCAGCACTTCGCCGACACGCTCCTGCGCAGCCCCGCTCCCGGCGGGCGGGCGGGCCTGACGGCGCGCCTCGCGGCGCACACGGTCGGCGCGCTGCTCGTCGTCGCCGGGCTCGCCGTGCCGGCGTTCGCGCTCGTCGTCCCCGGTGCCGTGCTCGTCGGGGGCGCGGGCCTCGCGCAGACCGTCGTCCTGCTGCGCCAGATGCGCGGCGCCCTGCCCACCCGGTTCCGGCCGCTCGTGCGGTGGTACGTCGCCGCCGGGGCCGCGCTGCCGCTCGGCGTCGCGTGCGGCGCGGTGCTCGCGCGCGGCACCCTCGGCGACGAGGCGCACGGCCGCGTGTACGTCGCGCACCTCGTCCTCACGCTCGTCGGCTGGGTCGCGACCACGGTGCTCGGCACGCTCATGGTGCTGTGGCCCACCGTGCAGCACGCGCGCATCGAGGCCCGCGACGAGCGCGACGGCCGCCGCGCGCTGCCCGTCGTGCTCGCCGGGCTGGGGGTCCTCGTCGTCGCGGCGGCGGGCGGGGTGCGCTGGCTCGTCCCGGTCGGGTGCGTCGTCGCCGCGGAGGGCGCCGGACTCGTCGGCGCCGTCATGTGGCGCCAGTGGCGCGCGGCGGCGCCCGTCGTCGCGGCCAACGCCGCGCGGGAGTTCCCCGTGCGGACCGCGCCCGTCCACGTGCCGCCCCTGTACGCGCCGGCCTCGCTCGCGGCGTCGCTCGCGTGGCTCGTCGGCTCGCTGCTGGCCTTCGGCGCCGTCGTCGTCGCCGCGCCCGGGTGGGACGTCGCGGCCGACCGGGTGCGCGGGCTCGTCGCGCCGTTCGCCGTCGGGTTCGCCGCGCAGGTCCTGCTCGGGGCGCTGTCGCACCTGCTGCCCGTCGTCCTCGGCGGTGGGCCGGCCGTCGCGCGGCGCACGCTCGCCGAGCTCGACCGCGGCGCCGTCGTGCGGCTCGTGCTCGTCAACGGCGGGCTCCTGCTGTTCTGCGCGCCCGTGCCGAGCACGGTGCGGGTCGTGGTGTCGATGGTCGTGCTCGGCGCCCTCGCCGCGTTCGTCGTGCTGGCCGTGCGCGCCGTCGTCGTCTCGCGGCGCCCCGCCCCGCCGCCCGTGACGCCTGCCGCGGGGACGCCTGGAACGGGTACGGGTACGGGGACGGGCACGGGTGCAGGCACCGTGCCGGTGCGTCCGCACCGCGGGGGCGCGGTCGCCGTCGGCGTCGGGTCGCTGGCGCTCGCGCTCGTGCTCGGGGTGGCGGCCGACCCGCCCGCCGCCGGCATCCCGAGCGCGGCGGCCACGGGCTCCGGGGACGTCGTCCCGACCGGGCGCACGACGACCGTGCGGGTCGAGGCGCACGAGATGCGGTTCGTGCCGGCGCGCGTCGAGGTCCCGGCAGGGGACCGGCTCGTCGTCGAGGGGACGAACGTCGACGACGACGTGCACGACCTCGTCCTCGCGACGGGCGCGACGAGCGGGCGCCTGGCACCCGGCGAGACCGCGCGCGTCGACGTCGGCGTCGTCGGGACGTCGCTGGACGGGTGGTGCTCGGTCGCCGGCCACCGGCTCATGGGGATGACGCTGCGGGTCGACGTGACCGGCCGCGACGGCACCGTGGTCGCAGGCGCGGGCGACACCGGTTCCGACGACCCCGGCCACCACGCCGCGCACGGCGGGCCGGACGCCGCGCCCTCGGCCGCGGAGCTGCTCGACCTCATGGCCGGGCCCGACCCGGCGTTCGCCGCGCGCGACGCGGCGCTCCCGCCGCTCGGCCCCGACGAGGGCCCCGTGACGCGGCACGTCACGCTCACGGTGCAGGAGGTGGTGCGCGAGGTCGCGCCCGGCGTGCGGCAGCGCCTGTGGACGTTCGGCGGCACCGCGCCCGGTCCCGTGCTGCACGGCCGGGTCGGCGACACGTTCGTCGTGACGCTCGTCAACGACGGGTCGATCGGCCACTCGGTCGACTTCCACGCCGGGGCGCTCGCACCCGACGACGTCATGCGGACCATCGCGCCGGGGGAGACGCTCACCTACACGTTCACGGCGCGGCGCTCGGGCGTGTGGATGTACCACTGCTCGACCATGCCGATGTCCGTGCACATCGCGAACGGGATGGCCGGGGCGGTCGTGGTCGAGCCCGACGACCTCGCGCCGGTCGACGCGCAGTACCTGGTGGTGCAGTCCGAGCTGTACCTCGGGCCGCAGGACGGCGAGGTCGACGCGGCGCGCGTCGCCGGGCAGGACCCGGACCTCGTCGTGCTCAACGGCTACGCGAACCAGTACCGCGACCGCCCGCTCACGGCGCGCGCGGGGGACCGGGTGCGGTTCTGGGTGCTCGACGCGGGCCCGAACCGGCCGAGCGCGTTCCACGTCGTCGGCGGCCAGTTCGACACCGTGTTCCGTGAGGGCGAGTACACGCTGCGGGACGGCGGCTCGACCGGCACGGGCGGGGCGCAGGTGCTGGCGCTGCAGCCCGCGGAGGGCGGGTTCGCCGAGCTGACGTTCCCCGAGGCGGGCACGTACCCGTTCGTCACGCACGTCATGTCGGACGCGGAGAAGGGCGCGACGGGCCGGGTCGTCGTCACCCCCTGAGACGCGGAACGGGTGGGGACGCACGTCCCCACCCGTTCCCGACGGCGCCGCGTCAGTCGCGCAGCGCGAGGTACGTCTCGATGAGGGCCTTCGTCGACGGGTCCTGGGCCGCCAGCGCGGCGGCGTCGCCCTCGACCGCCGGGGCGATCTCGAGCGCGAGCTTCTTGCCGAGCTCGACGCCCCACTGGTCGAACGAGTCGATGCCCCACACGACGCCCTGGACGAACGTGATGTGCTCGTACAGCGCGATGAGCTGGCCCACCACGGACGGCGTGAGGGCCGGCGCGAGGATCGACGTCGTCGGGCGGTTCCCGGAGAACACGCGGGCCGGGACGATCGCCTCGTCGGTGCCCTCGGCGCGCACCTCGTCGGCCGTCTTGCCGAACGCGAGCGCCTTGGTCTGCGCGAAGAAGTTCGCCAGGAACAGCCCGTGCACGTCGGTGCCGCCGTCCTTCAGCGGGTGCGCGGGGTTGGCCACCGCGATGAAGTCCGCCGGGATGAGGCGCGTGCCCTGGTGGATGAGCTGGTAGAACGCGTGCTGGCCGTTGGTGCCGGGCTCGCCCCAGAACACCTCGCCCGTGTCCGTGGTGACGGGCGAGCCGTCCCAGCGCACGGACTTGCCGTTCGACTCCATCGTCAGCTGCTGCAGGTACGCGGGGAACCGGTGCAGGTACTGGGCGTACGGCAGGACGGCGTGCGTGTGCGCGCCGAGGAAGTTGACGTACCAGACGTTGAGCAGGCCCATGAGGACGGGCACGTTCTGCGCCAGCGGGGTCGTCGCGACGTGCTGGTCGACCGCGTGGAAGCCCGCGAGGAAGTCGCGGAACGCGTCGGGGCCGATCGCGATGGCGACCGACGTGCCGATCGCCGAGTCGACCGAGTAGCGGCCGCCGACCCAGTCCCAGAACCCGAACGCGTTCGCCGGGTCGATGCCGAACGCGGCGACCTTGTCGAGCGCGGTCGACACCGCGACGAAGTGCTGGGCGACGGCGGCCGTGCGGGCCTCGTCGTCGTCCGCGATCGCGCCGGCGGCGACGAGCTGCTCCCAGAGCCACTCGCGCGCCAGCCGCGCGTTGGTCAGGGTCTCGAGCGTGCCGAACGTCTTCGACGCGACGATGAACAGCGTGGTCGTCGGGTCGAGGCCCTTGACCTTCTCCGCGAGGTCGGTCGGGTCGATGTTGGAGACGAACCGCACCTCGAGGCCGTCCTGCACGTACGGCTTGAGGGCCTCGTAGACCATGACGGGGCCGAGGTCGGAGCCGCCGATGCCGATGTTGACGACCGTGCGCACGGGCGCGCCCGTCACGCCGGTCCACTCGCCCGAGCGCACCTTCTCCGCGAACGCGGAGACCTTCGCGAGCTCGGCCTGCACGTCGGCGTCCACGTCCTGCCCGTCGACGACGAGCGCGGGGGAGGTGCCGGCGGGGCGGCGCAGCGCGGTGTGCAGGACGGCGCGGTCCTCGGTGACGTTGATGTGGTCGCCGCGCAGCATGGCCTGCAGGTGCTGCTCGACCCCGGTCTCCTGCGCGAGCCGCACGAGGAGCGCGAGCGTCTCGTCGGTGACGAGGTTCTTCGACAGGTCGACGTGCAGGTCCGCGAGGCGGAAGGAGAGCCGGCGCGCGCGCTCGGGGTCCGCGGCGAACCAGCCGCGCAGGTCCGGCGTGAGCGTCGACTCGTGCTCCGACAGGTCCTGCCAGGCGCTCGTCGTCGTGGGGTCGATCGGGGTCGTCACGGTGGTTCCCTCCGGGATGGTCGGTGATGGCGCGGGGCGCTCGAGGTGGTGGCGACGACGGCCGTCCCGGCCGGTGCCCGCAGCCGTCCCCAACCTAGTGCGCGCCGGGACCCTGCCGCACGGGACGTCCGTGGGACCCGGGGCGGGTCGTAGGGTCCTTGCCGTGCTCCGACGTGCTCCCGTGGCCCTGCTCGCCGCGCTGTCCCTGGTCGTGTCGTTCGCGGTGGCGCAGCTGACGGGTGTGCGGCCGCTCGGGGGAGCGGTGCTCGTCGTCGGGGCCGCGTGGTGCGTGGTGCGCGCGTGGCGCCCGGCGGGCCCGGTGCGCAGCGTGGCGCTGGTGCTGCTGGGCGGGGCGTGCTTCGTCGCGTCGCACGTGCTCGCGGCCACGGCGCTGGGGCCGTGGCCGTCGGTGGCGCTCGTCGCGGCGGTGCTCGCGGTCGCCACGTGGTTCGTGGTGGACGTCCGTCCCCGCGCCTGACGCGACCGTCCTGCCCGGCTCGTCCCGTCCCTGCGCGTCCGCCCGGGTGGCCGTGTGTCAGGCGGGTGAACCGGCGGTCACGATGTGATCACGGTCACCGGACGGCCTTGACCGCGATTAGTAAGGAAGGTCTACTAACAAACATGCCGACCACCACGCAGCCCGGAGCACGCGGGCGAGCCCTGCGGCCCACCGCCAAGGTGCTCCCCGGGCACGCGCGCGTGCACAACCGGTCGCTCGTCCTCGCGCACCTGTTCCACACCGGGCCGTCGTCCCGCGCCGACATCGCCCGCAGCACCGGCCTGACCCGCGTGACCGTCTCGACGCTCGTCGCCGACCTCATCGACGAGGGCCTCGTCGAGGAGCTCGGCGTCCGGTCCGAGGGCAGGGTCGGCAAGCCCGCGACGCTCGTCGGGATGCGCACCGAGGCGTTCCAGGTCGTCGCGGTCGACCTCACCGACGACGCGACGATCCTCGGCGCCGTCCTCACGCTCACCGGCGAGGTCGTCTCGCGGCACGAGGCACCGCTCGACGGGCGGACGGGGGAGGCCGCGGTCGTCGCGCTCGAGGGCGTGTGCCGCGCGCTCGTCGCCGCCGCCGACCAGCCGGTGATCGGCATCGGCATCGCGTCGCCCGGCGTCATCCGCACCGACGGACACGTCGTGCAGGCGCCCAACCGCGGCTGGTACGACCTCGACCTCGCCGCGCTGCTGCACGCGCGCCTCGGCGTCCCCGTGCACGTCGCGAACGACGCGAACGCCCGCGCGCTCGGCGAGTTCACGTACGGCACGGCGTCCGGCTCGGGCTCGATGGTCGTCACCGTCGGGCAGGGCGTCGGCGCCGGGCTCGTCGTCGACGGGGCCCTCGTGCTCGGCCGCAACAACGCGGCCGGCGAGATCGGCCACGTGACCGTGGTCGACGCGACCACCCCCGACGAGGTCCCCGCGGCGTGCGCGTGCGGCCGCGCCGGGTGCCTCGAGACCGTGCTGAGCGTGCCGGCGCTGCGCCGACGCGTCGCCGGTCTGTCCCCGCAGGAGTCCGACGCCGCCCTGGCGTCGGTCGGGCGGATGCTGGGCATGGCCCTCGCACCCGTCGTCAGCGCGCTCGACCTCGCGGAGGTCCTGCTCTCCGGCCCCACGGAGCTGCTGGACGGCCCCCTGCGCGAGGCGGCGCTCACCGCCATCCGGACCCGGACCATGCCCGTCACCGGGCGCGGGCTCACGGTGCGGATGGGATCGCTCGACGAGGACGGTGCGCTGGCCGGTGCGGCGGTGCTCGTCCTGTCGGGGCAGCTCGGGGTCACGTGACGCCCCCGAGCCGCCCCTTGTGTCACGGCACCATCCCCGGCGACCGCCGCCCCGGCGTTCGCCTCGCTCTCGGGAGGAACCCCAACGTGAAGATGCTACGGTTCGCGGCCCTCGGCGTGGCGGCGACGCTCGCGCTCACCGCGTGCAGCTCGGACCCCGACGCGCCGGCGGACGGCGCGACGACCGGCGGCGACGAGGCCGCCGACATCACCCTGTGGCTCGCGGGCGGCGACACCAACGCCGACCTGCGCCAGTACCTCGTGGACACGTTCGCCGAGGAGAACCCCGGCTCGACGCTGACCATCGAGGAGGTCGCCTGGGGCGACCTGGTCACCAAGCTGACCACCGCGCTGCCGGACGCGGCCAACACGCCCGACGTCGTGGAGATCGGCAACACGCAGTCGCCGACGTTCACCACGGTCGGCGCGTTCCGCGACCTCACGCCCCTGTACGAGGAGCTCGGCGGCGACAAGCTGCTGCCCTCGTTCGTCGAGGTCGGCGAGGTCGACGGCAAGAACTACGCGCTGCCGTACTACTTCGGCTCGCGCTACATGTTCTACCGCAAGGACATCTGGACGGCCGCGGGCCTCGAGGTCCCGAAGACGCTCGCGGAGTTCACCGAGTCCGTGGCGAAGCTCCGGGCCGACGGGCGGTCGGGCTTCGCGATGGGCGGCCAGGACTGGCGCAACGGCATCTCGTGGGTGTTCGCCAACGGCGGCGAGCTCGCGACGGTCGACGGCACCACGTGGACCTCGACGCTCTCGGACCCGAGCACGATCAAGGGCCTCGAGCAGTGGCAGGAGGTGTACCGGACGGCGTCGAACCTGCCGTCGACCGAGCGCGACGTCGCCTACTGGGACTTCCTCAACGACGGCACCGACGGCAGCGGTCCGGACGCGGCGACGATCATGGCGCCGGGCTGGGCGCGATGGTCGATCGGTGACATCACGACGAACGACGCCGGCGAGGAGGTGCGCGACGGCATGGCCGACGAGTCGAAGTACGACATCTTCGCGCTCCCGGGCGTCGACGGCGGCATCGCCCCGGTGTTCGCAGGCGGCTCCAACATCGCCGTGTCGGCGAAGTCGCAGCACCCCGAGCTCGCCGAGAACCTCCTGCGGATCATCTTCTCGGAGGAGTACCAGACGATGCTCGGCGGCGCGGGCCTCGGCCCGGGCAACTCCGACTACGTCTCCGCGCTCGGCGACGACAAGTTCGCGCAGACGATGATCGACACGGCCGCGGCCTCGAAGCTCACCCCGGCCGCGCCGGGCTGGGCCGCGATCGAGGGCGCGTTCGTCTACGAGGAGCTGTTCCAGAAGATCGCCGACGGCGGTGACGTCACCGCGCTGGCGAAGGAGTACGACGCCAAGCTCACGCCCATGCTCAACGGCGGCGCCGCGGGCTGAGCCCGCCCCGCCCGAGCCAGGTCGGCCGTCCGCGGGGAGACCACCCCCGCGGACGGCCCCCGGGCCGCCTCGCACCGCGGCCTCGGACCCCAGGAGACCCCTCATGTCGAACGACGCTGCCCTCGGCGTGCCCGCGCGCACCGACGGCGACCCCACCCCGCCGGCCGGCGGGCCGGCGAGCGCGCCCGCGCCGCGCCGTCGGCGCAGGCCCGTCGCCCCCTACCTCCTGCTCGTGCCCGCGGTCCTCGCGCTGCTCGCGGGGCTCGCGTACCCGGTCGGTCGCCAGCTCGTCATGTCCGTGCAGCGGTACGGGCTCGAGCAGCAGTTCGGGCAGCCGCCCGCGTTCGTCGGGCTCGACAACTTCACGCGGATCTTCACCGACGAGCGCCTGTGGGCCGTCGTGCTCCGGTCCGTCGTGTTCTGCCTCGTCAACGCGCTGCTCACGGTCGTCATCGGGCTCGCGCTCGCGCTCCTCATGCGCGCGGTGCACACCGCGGTGCGCCTCACGCTGCAGGTCTGCCTCCTGCTCGCGTGGGCGATGCCGATGGTCGCGGGCGTGACCGTGTTCAAGTGGCTGTTCGACTACCGCACGGGCGTCGTCAACTGGCTCCTCGTCCAGGTCGGCCTCGACGGCTTCCGGGACTTCTCCTGGCTGTCGCAGCCGTTCACGTTCTTCCTCGTCGCGACGCTCGTCATCGTCTGGATGTCGGTGCCGTTCGTCGCGCTGTCGCTCTACGCGGGGCTCACCGCGGTCCCCGAGGAGGTGCTCGAGGCCGCGCGCATCGACGGCGCCACGGCCCGCCAGCAGCTGTGGCACATCCTCCTGCCGATGGTGCGGCCGGTGCTGTCGATCGTCCTGCTGCTGCAGGTGATCTGGGACCTGCGGGGGTTCGCGCAGATCCGGCTCCTGCAGGACGCGGGCGCGCCGGTGTCCGAGACCAACCTGCTCGGGAACTTCATCTACGAGCTCGGCATGAGCCGCCAGGACTTCGGCGGCGCCGCCGCGGTCTCGATCTTCGTCCTGGCCCTCACCGTCCTGCTGAGCTGGCCGTACGTCCGCACGCTCCTGAAGGAGGACGCATGAGCGCCGTCGCCCGCGCGCCCCGCGCCCGTCGCCGCGCCCGCGGCCTCCTGCTCGGCACCCTCGGGGTCGTCGCCGCGCTCGTGTGGGTGTTCCCCGTGTACTGGATGGTCCTGTCGGCGTTCACGCCCGCGGCGTACCTGCGTGCCTCGACCCCGGAGTTCCTGCCGCTGCACGCCACGACCGTGAACTTCTCGCGCGTCCTCGAGGGCGGTGGGTTCACCAGCGCGCTGCGGATGAGCCTCGCGGTCACGGGCATCACGGTCGTCGCGGTCCTCGCGTTCGCGTTCCTCGCGGCGCTCGCCATCAGCCGGTGGCGGTTCCGCGGGCGGCGCTCGTTCGTCCTCGCCGTGCTGCTCGTCCAGATGCTGCCCGCCGAGGGCCTGTTCATCGCGCAGTACAAGATGCTCTCGGGCGTCCACCTGCTCGACTCGGTCGTCGGCATCTCGGTGCTGTACGTCGCCGCGGTCGTCCCGTTCACGGTCTGGATGCTGCGCGGGTTCGTCGCGGGCGTGCCGGCCGAGCTCGAGGAGGCCGCGATGGTCGACGGGCTGTCGCGCACGCAGGCGTTCCTGCGCATCACGTTCCCGCTGCTCGCGCCGGGGCTCGTCGCGTCGGGCGTGTACGCGTTCCTGCAGGCCTGGAACGAGTTCACGGTCGCGCTCGTCGCGCTGCCGTCGCAGTCCAGCCAGACGCTGCCGCTGTGGCTGCGCGAGTTCCTGTCGGCGTCCGCGAACCGCGGCGTCGACTGGGGCCAGGTCATGGCCGCCTCGTCGCTCATCGCGGTCCCGGTGATCGTGTTCTTCCTGTTCGTGCAGGGCCGGATGACGTCCGGCCTGGTCTCCGGCGCGGTCAAGGGCTGAACGATGACGCACCGGACGACGGCCCCCTCGGTGGGGGTCGACATCGGCGGCACGACGACCGTCGCCGTCGTGCTCGACGCGGACGGCCGGGTCGGGGAGCGGGACGTCTCGCGCACGCCGAGCGGCGCGGCGGCGGTCGCGGCGCACGCCGCCGCGGCGGCCGTGCGCGTGGCGGCGCGTGCGGGTCTGCCGACCGACGACCTCGGCGGGGTCGGGATCGGCGTCCCGGGTGTCGTCGACCCCGCGACGGGCACGGTCGCCAACGCCGTGAACCTGGGGATCGACGCGAGCGTGCCGCTCGCGGCCCTCGTCGGTTCCGCGCTCGAGGATGCGTCGGCGGCGCGCGTGACCGGTGGCGCGCCGCGCGTCGTCGTCGAGAACGACCTCAACGCCGCGGTGCTCGGCGCGGCGCACGTGCTGCGCGAACGCGCCGGAACGGCGGTCGACGACCTCGCGTTCATCGCGCTCGGCACCGGGCTCGCGGCGGGGATCATGCTCGACGGCCGGCTGCGCCGTGGACCGCATCGCGCCGCGGGCGAGATCGGCCACCTGCGCTACGTGCCCGACGGGGTGCCGTGCAAGTGCGGCCAGACGGGCTGCCTCGAGCGCTACGGCTCGGGCTCGGCGCTCGACGCCGCGTGGGGTCCGTCGCGCTCGGGCCGGCCTGCGCCCGTGGAGGTGTTCGAGGCCGCGGCGGCGGGAGACGCGCACGCGGTGCGCGTGCGCGACGAGTTCGTCGCGGCGGTCGCCTCGGCGGTCCGCGTGCTCGTGCTCACGTGCGACGTCGGCCGCGTCGTGATCGGCGGCGGGGTCGCGCAGCTCGGCGAGCCGCTGCTGGCCGCGCTCGTCGCCGAGCTCGACCGGCAGGCCGCGGCGTCGCCGTTCCTGGCGGCGGCCGACCTGCCGCGCCGGGTCCAGCTCGCGCCCGCGGGGCTGCCCGTGGGCGCCGTCGGGGCGGCGCTCGTCGCCCGGGGAGGCCGCTGATGGAGGTCGTCATCGCGCCCGCGCCGCAGCTCGCGCGGCTCGCGGCGGACGCGGTCGAGCGGCTCGTGCGGCGCACGCCGACGGCCGTGCTCGGGCTCGCGACGGGGTCCAGCCCGCTCGCCGTGTACGACGAGCTCGCCCGGCGGCACCGCGAGGAGGGCCTGTCGTTCGCCCGGGCGCGCGCGTTCCTCCTCGACGAGTACGTGGGCCTGCCGGCGGACCACCCGCAGCGGTACCGCACCGTCATCGAGGCCGAGCTCGTCTCGCGCGTCGACCTCGCGCCGGACGCCGTGCAGGGACCCGACGGGCTGGCCGACGACCTCGCGGCGGCGTGCGCGGACTACGAGCGCGCGATCGCGGACGCGGGCGGCGTGGACCTGCAGCTGCTCGGCATCGGCACGGACGGGCACGTCGCGTTCAACGAGCCGGGCTCGTCGCTCGGCTCGCGGACCCGCGTCAAGACGCTCACGCGCCAGACCCGCGAGGACAACGCGCGGTTCTTCGACGGTGACGCCTCCGCCGTGCCGGTGCACTGCCTCACGCAGGGGCTCGCGACGATCATGGCGGCGCGGCACCTGGTGCTGCTCGCGCAGGGCCGCGGCAAGGCCGAGGCGGTGCACCAGCTCGTCGAGGGCGCGGTGTCCGCGCTGTGGCCGGCGACCGTGCTGCAGCACCACCCGCACGTCACGGTGCTCGTCGACGACGCGGCGGCGAGCCGCCTGCAGCTCGCGGACCACTACCGCGAGACGTACGCCGCCAAGCCCGCCTGGCAGACGCTCTGAGGGCCGCGGGAGGCGTCCCGCAGCGCGAACCGACCCCTCGGCCGTGTCGGCCGCGCGACGTAGACTGCCCGGCATGAGTGAACCGCAGTTCCCGCCCGCCGGCCCCGACGACCCGTTCGGCCCGGACCAGGCGACGGGGACCAGCGTCCTCGAGCGCACGGAGACGACCGAGCAGGTCGAGCCGGGCGACCACGAGCGGTTCGCGCACTACGTGCGCAAGGAGAAGATCACCGAGTCGGCGGTGACGGGCAAGCCCGTCGTCGCGCTCTGCGGCAAGGTGTGGGTGCCGGGCCGGGACCCGAACAAGTTCCCCGTGTGCCCCACGTGCAAGCAGATCTACGACGGTCTGCGGCCCCCGCAGGACGGGGACGGCGAGTCCGGCGGCAGCGGCGGCTCGGGCGGCGGTCGCCGCTGGGGCTTCGGCCGCGGCAACCGTTGAGCGCCGCGCTCGGACCGTCCTCCAGCCACGCGTCGACAGCGGCGGCGTCGCACCTGCCGCCGGCGTTCCCGTCGCGTGCGCCGTGGGGGACGGCAGGCAAGCTGCGCGCGTGGCAGGCCGAGGCGCTCGAGCTGTACCGGGCGCGCGCGCCGCGGGACTTCCTCGCGGTCGCGACGCCGGGTGCGGGCAAGACGACGTTCGCGCTGCGGATCGCCACGGAGCTGCTGCAGCAGCGCGTGGTGCGCCGCGTCACGGTGGTCGCGCCGACGGACCACCTCAAGCGGCAGTGGGCGGACGCGGCGGCGCGCGTCGGGATCCGGCTGGACCCGAACTTCTCGAACGCGCAGGGCCGTCACGGGCACGGCTTCGACGGCGTCGCGGTGACGTACGCGCAGGTCGCGAACAAGCCCGCGCTGCACGCCGCGCGGACCACGGCGGCGCGCACGCTCGTCATCCTCGACGAGGTGCACCACGGCGGTGACGCGCTGTCGTGGGGCGACGGGGTCCGCGAGGCGTTCGAGGGCGCGGAGCGCCGCCTCGCGCTGACGGGCACGCCGTTCCGGTCGGACACCGCCGCGATCCCGTTCGTGCGGTACGAGCGTGACGCTCAGGGGATCCGCCGCTCGGTCGCCGACTACTCCTACGGCTACGGCGACGCGCTGCGCGACCACGTCGTGCGGCCGGTGATCTTCCTGTCGTACTCGGGCAGCATGCGCTGGCGCACGAAGTCGGGCGACGAGGTCAGTGCGCGCCTGGGCGAGGCGATGACCAAGGACATGACGGCCCAGGCGTGGCGCACGGCGCTGGACCCGAACGGGGAGTGGATCCCCGCGGTGATCCAGGCCGCGGACCGCCGGCTGACCGAGGTGCGGCGCAGCGTGCCGGACGCGGGCGCGATGATCATCGCGACCGACCAGACGGACGCGCGCGCGTACGCGGGGCACATCGCCCGGATCACGGGGGAGTCGCCGACGGTCGTCCTGTCCGACGACGACGGCGCGAGCGACAAGATCGACGAGTACTCGGCCGGGGACTCGCGCTGGCTGGTCGCGGTGCGCATGGTCTCGGAGGGCGTCGACGTCCCGCGGCTCGCGGTGGGCGTGTACGCGACGAGCACCGCGACGCCGCTGTTCTTCGCGCAGGCCGTCGGGCGGTTCGTGCGCGCCCGGCGGCGCGGCGAGACCGCGTCGGTGTTCCTGCCGTCGGTGCCGCAGCTCCTCGAGCTCGCGAACACGCTGGAGGCCGAGCGGGACCACGCGCTCGACCGGCCCAAGACCGCCGAGGAGGAGGGCGCGGGCTACAACCCGGAGGACGCGCTGCTCGCGGCGGCCAACCGGGAGAGCAACGGGCCCGACGCGGTCGGCCCGGACGGCGTGCAGGGCGCGTTCGAGGCGCTCGAGGCGCAGGCCTCGTTCGACCGCGTCCTGTTCGACGGCGGCGAGTTCGGCACGGGCGCCGAGGTGGGCTCCGACGAGGAGCTGGACTTCCTGGGGCTGCCCGGGCTGCTGGACGCGGACCAGGTCTCCGCGCTGCTGCGGCAGCGGCAGGCGGACCAGCTCAAGAGCCGCCGGACCGTGCGGACGGCGCCGGACCTGGCGGAGATGGACCACCGCCGGCAGGCGGAGCTGCGCAAGGAGCTCGCGCAGCTCGTGGGCGCGTGGGCGCGCCGCAGCGGGCAGCCGCACGGCTCAGTGCACGCGGAGCTGCGGCGGCGGTGCGGGGGGCCGGAGGTCGCGCTCGCGGACCCGGCGCAGCTCGAGGCGCGGGTGGCGATGCTGCGCGGCTGGTTCGTCGGCAAGCGCTGAGCGGGGCGGCCGTCGGCTGCGGCAACCGGCCGCGGTGACCTAAACGCATGACGCTTCACCTGAACGGGCGGCGACACAAGCCCCGTCTCACATTTTGGACGGCCCGTAAGGCGAGTCGTTTCGTGAGAACCCGCAGTTCAGCGGCGTGGTCACGCGTCCACATACCAGCGACGGACGCCCCCGCAAGTCGTCCGTTCGACGTGCCGAGGCGCCCGGGGCGCGGGAACGTTGTCGTGCTCGACAACAGCTCCACCCGTCGAGCGGGTGCCGCTCCCGGCCCCGCTCCCTCCCCGCCGGCAGACCTCTGTCGGCCGACGAAAGGGGTACGCGATGCCCTCGTGGCTCATCCTCGTCATCATCGGCGTCGTCCTGCTGGTCCTCGGCTTCGGAGGCCTCGGCCAGTTCCTCCTGTGGATCGGCGTCGCCGTCCTCGTGATCAGCCTGATCCTGGCCCTCGCGGGCCGTCGCCGGGTGTAACGACCCGACCCCGGGCGTGACCGCCCGGCACGGACCGCGGACGCCGGCCCCGCCCCTGGGGGCCGGCGTCCGGTGCGTCAGGGCAGCGTGAGCGTCACGGTCGGCACGGCCGCCTCGTCGGCCGAGAGGCGGCGCGCCCCGCGCGGGAGACCGGCGCGGGACTCGCGGTGCCGCTCGGCGGCGGTCGCGACCCCCTGCGCCCCCGTCCAGCGGTGGTCCACCTCGCCGTCGACGACGAGCGGCACGTGCAGCGGCCGCAGCTCACCGGGGCCGTCGTCGTCCGCGAACGCCGCGCGCGCCGCCTCGTCGGACGCCGAGACCGCGCGCACCCGCTCGTCCGGGCCGCCGACGAGCACCTCCTCGACCGCGCGGCCGTCGACGCTGCGCCGCGCGGCGGCCTTGCGCCCCCCGATGCTCGTCTTGGCGGTCGACGCCTTCGCGACCGGCTGCATCACGCCGTCGCGGTCCTCGCGCGCCACGAGCTTGTAGACCATCCCGCACGTCGGCGCGCCCGAGCCGGTGACCACGGACGTCCCGACGCCGTAGGAGTCGACGGGCGCGACGGCCAGCGCCGCGATCGCGTGCTCGTCGAGGTCGGAGGTCACCGTGATCCGCACGTCCGTCGCGCCGGCCGCGTCGAGCTGCGCCCGCACCTCGTGCGCGAGCACCGCCAGGTCGCCCGAGTCGAGGCGCACCGCGCCGAGCCCCGGCCCCGCGGCCTCGAGCGCGGCGGCCACCCCCCGCCGGACGTCGTACGTGTCGACGAGCAGCGTCGTGCCCGCACCGAGCGCGTCGACCTGCGACGCGAACGCCGACGCCTCGTCGTCGTGCAGCAGCGTGAACGCGTGCGCGGCCGTGCCGATCGTCGGGATGCCGTACCGGCGCCCGGCCTCGAGGTTGGACGTCCCCGCGAAGCCCGCGACGGCCGCCGCGCGCGCCGCCGCGACGCCCGCCCACTCGTGCGCGCGGCGCGAGCCCATCTCGAGGCACGGCCGGTCCACCGCGGCGCTCGTCATGCGCGACGCGGCCGACGCGACCGCCGAGTCGTAGTTGAGCACCGACAGCACGAGCGTCTCGAGCAGCACCGCCTCGGCGAACGTCCCCTCGACGACGAGCACGGGCGACTGCGGGAAGAACACCTCGCCCTCGGCGTACCCGACGACGGTCCCGCCGAACCGGTACCCCGCGAGGAACTCCAGCGTCGCGTCGTCGACCACGCGCTCGTCGGCGAGCCAGTCGAGCTCCGCCGTGCCGAACCGGAACCGCTCGACCTCCTCCAGCACGCGGCCCGTGCCCGCGACCACGCCGTACCGGCGGCCCGGGGGCAGGCGGCGGGTGAACACCTCGAACACGCACCGGCGCCCGGCCGTGCCGTCGCGCAGCGCGGCCTGCAGCATGGTCAGCTCGTACCGGTCTGTCAGGAGTGCGGACGTGGCCTGCGTCGTCATGGCCACACGGTAGGCCGAAGCACCGACGGCCCGCGCTGCCTAGAGTGGTCCCGTGAGCACCGCACCTCATCTCGACGAGGTCGTCGCGTCCGACGAGCAGGCGGCGGTCGACGACCCCTGGGTGACGGTCGTCTGGAACGACCCGATCAACCTGATGACGTACGTGACGTACGTGTTCGAGACGTACTTCGGCCACCCGCGCACCGTCGCGGAGCAGCTCATGCGACGCGTGCACCACGAGGGACGCGCCGTCGTCTCGCGTGGCACCCTCGAGGCCATGGAGATCGACGTGCAGGCGATGCACGGGTTCGGCCTGTGGGCCACCCTGCAGCGCAGCGGGCGCTGATGCGCGGGTTCGTCGCGCGGCAGGAGGAGTTCGTCGCCCGCCTCGACGCCGAGGAGCGCGCGGTCCTCGCGGGCATCGCGTCCGAGGTCGCGGTGCTGCTGGGCGCCCAGCCGTTCCGCACCGCGGGCCGCCTGCGGGCGACCGCGCCGAGGAACGAGAAGGGCAGCGCGAAGGGCGACGCGGTGGGCGCGCCCGCGGGCGACGCCGGCGAGGGGGAGGAGCCGCCGCCCCTGCACGTGCTGGGCTTCGCCTGGCAGCGGCCCGTGGAGGCGCCGACCGACCCCGCGGTGCGCCGGCTGCTGCCCGACGCGAGCGAGGACCCGGAGCAGGCCGCGGAGTTCCGCCGCCTCACGGACGCGGACCTGCGGGCGCGCAAGATCGCGGGCCTGCGCACGTGGTGGCACGCGCTGCGCACACCCGGCGGGCGGTACGGCGACGCGGTCGCGGTGACCGTCGCGGAGGCGCCCGCGGTGGCCGCCGCGATGACCGACGTGCGGCTGGTGCTCGCCGACCGGCTCGGCATCCGCACCGACGAGGACGGCGAGCGCGTCTACGCCGAGCTGCAGGCGCCCGAGCCCGACCCGGACGCCCCCGGAGGGGAGGCCGCGTCGGTGCGGCGCGCGTTCGTCGGGGTGTACGCGATGCTCTCGGAGCTCCAGGAGACGCTCGTCGGCGCGATGCTCACGCGCGCCCGCGGGCGTGACGCGACACACGGCCCCCACCGCCCCGGCCCGGGCGGGACGGGCGGACGGGCGGGCTAGGCTCGTCCGCGTGAACGACGCGCCCATCGGGATCTTCGACTCCGGCGTCGGGGGCCTGACGGTCGCGCGAGCGATCCTCGACCAGCTCCCGAACGAGTCGACGCTCTACATCGGCGACACGCTGAACACCCCGTACGGCACCAAGCCGCTGGCCGCCGTGCGGGCCTTCGCGCTGCAGGTGATGGACGACCTCGTCGACGCCGGCGTGAAGGTGCTGGTCATCGCGTGCAACACCGCGTCCGCGGCGATGCTGCGCGACGCGCGCGAGCGCTACACGCTGCGCCGCGGCATCCCGGTGGTCGAGGTGATCCTGCCCGCCGCCCGCCGCGCGGTCGCCGCGACCCGCACCGGCCGCATCGGCGTGATCGCCACGCGGGCGACCGTCGAGTCGCTCGCGTACGACGACGCGTTCGCCGTCGCGCCGGGGGTGAGCCTCGTCACGCAGGCGTGCCCGCGGTTCGTCCCGCTCGTCGAGGCGGGCGTCACGTCAGGCCCCGAGGTGCTGGCCGTGGCGCACGAGTACCTCGACCCGGTACGCGAGGCGGGCGTCGACACGCTCGTGCTCGGCTGCACGCACTACCCGCTGCTGACGGGTGCGATCTCCTACGTCATGGGCGAGGAGGTCACGCTCGTCTCGAGCGCCGAGGAGACCGCGAAGGACGTGTACCGCACGCTCGTCGCGCACGGCCTGGAGCGCCCGCCCGAGGCGGGCCCGCCGCAGCACCGGTTCGTCGCGACCGGCGACCCGGACTCGTTCCGGACGCTCGCGCGCCGGTTCCTCGGCCCCGAGGTCGACGCCGTCGAGCCCGCGGGAGTCCTGCGGTGACGGCCCGAGCGCCGCGTCCCCCCGCCCGTCCCGAGACCTGGCGCGCCCGCGCCGCGGAGGCCCCGAGATGAGACTCGTCGTCATCGGCTGCGCCGGTTCGTTCCCGTCCGCCGACGCCGCGGCCTCGTCGTACCTCGTGCAGGCCGACGACGCGGACGGGCGCACCTGGAACGTGCTGCTGGACATCGGCAACGGCGCGCTGAGCCCGCTGCAGCGGTTCGGCGACCCCACCGCGCTCGACGCGGTCGCGGTCTCGCACCTGCACTCCGACCACGTCGCCGACCTCGTCGTGCTCAACGTGCTGCGCCGCTACCGTCCGGACGGCGCGCTCCCGCCGGTCGACGTGTGGGGGCCCGAGGGCACCGAGCAGCGGCTCGCGGACATGGCGGGCAAGGACCCGGCGACCGAGCTGGACGCGCAGTTCCGGTTCCGCACGTGGGACCCGGCCGCGCCCGTGCGCGTCGGCCCGCTCACGCTGACCCCGGTGCCCGTCGAGCACCCTGTCCCCGCGTTCGGCGTCCTCGTGCAGGGACCCGCGGAGGACGACCCGGCACGCACGGTCACGCTCGGGTACACCGGCGACACCGACGAGTGCGCCGGCCTGGACACGCTCGCCGGGGCGGACCTCCTGCTGTGCGAGGCCGGGTTCCGCGACGGGCTCGACGACGACGTGCGGGGCATCCACCTCACCGGCGCGCGGGCGGGCGCGGCGGCCGCGCGCGGCGGCGCGGGGCGCCTGGTGCTCACGCACCTGACCGCGTGGGAGGAGCCCGCGCAGGTGCTCGCGCACGCGGCACGCGCGTACGACGGGCCGATCGACCTGGCCCGGCCCGGGGCGCGGTTCACGCTCTGACGCGCCGACGGGGGCGGCAGCGCCGGGTCGTTAGGCTCGGGGCATGTCTTCCTCTCCTGTGACCCTCGCGCGCCCGGACGGGCGTGCCGCCGACGAGCTGCGGCCCGTCACGATCACGCGCCGGTTCCTGACCGCGGGCGAGGGCTCGGTCCTCGTCGAGTTCGGCGGCACGAAGGTGCTGTGCGTCGCGTCGTTCACGGAGGGCGTCCCGCGCTGGCGCAAGGGCTCCGGCGAGGGCTGGGTCACCGCGGAGTACTCGATGCTGCCGCGCGCCACGGACAGCCGCTCGGACCGCGAGTCGGTGCGCGGCAAGATCGGCGGCCGCACGCACGAGATCTCGCGGCTGATCGGCCGCTCGCTGCGCGCCGTCGTCGACGTCGCGGCGCTCGGCGAGAACACGGTCGTCCTCGACTGCGACGTGCTGCAGGCCGACGGCGGGACCCGCACCGCGTCGATCACGGGCGCGTACGTCGCGCTCGCGGACGCGGTCGCGTGGGCCACGGAGCGCGGCCTCGTCGCACGCGACCGCCAGGTGCTGCGCGACTCGGTGTCCGCGGTGAGCGTCGGCATCGTCGACGGCGTCCCCGTGCTGGACCTGCCGTACGTCGAGGACGTGCGCGCCGAGACGGACATGAACGTCGTCGTCACCGGCTCGGGCGCGTTCGTCGAGGTGCAGGGCACGGCCGAGCACGCGCCGTTCGTGCGCAGCGAGCTCGACGCGCTGCTCGACCTGGCGCTCGCCGGCACCGCCCGCCTCGCGGAGCTGCAGGCGGCCGCGCTGGCCGCCCCGCCCTCGGACGGCTCGGGCACGCGCGCGGCGGCCCGCACGGAGGTCGAGGCGTGACGCCCGTGCCCGCCGGCGCGCGGCTCGTCCTCGCGACGCACAACGCGCACAAGGTCGGCGAGCTGCGCGCGATCCTCGCGCCCGTCCTGCCGGGCCTCGCGCCCGAGGCCGTGGTCGGCGCGCGGGACGTCGGCGCGCCCGAGCCGGTCGAGGACGGCGTGACGTTCGCCGAGAACGCGCTGCTCAAGGCCCGCGCGCTCGCGGAGTTCACCGGCCTGCCGGCCGTCGCCGACGACTCCGGGCTGTCCGTCGACGTGCTCGGCGGCGCGCCCGGGATCTTCTCCGCGCGCTGGGCCGGGCGGCACGGCGACGACGCCGCGAACCTCGAGCTGCTCCTCGCGCAGCTCTCCGACATCCGCGACCCGCACCGCGGCGCGCGCTTCGTGTGCGCGGCCGCGCTCGTCACGCCCGACGGGTTCGAGCACGTGGAGACGGGCGCGCTCGTCGGGACCCTCGCGCTCGCGCCGCGCGGGACGGGCGGGTTCGGCTACGACCCGGCGCTCGTGCCGCTCGGCGAGACGCGCACGTGCGCCGAGCTGAGCCCCGCGGAGAAGAACGCCATCAGCCACCGCGGGCAGGCGTTCCGCGCGCTCGCCCCGGTGGTCGCGCGCGTCCTCGCGGGTCCCGACGAGGGCGCCGGCGGCTGATGCCCGACCACGACGTCCGGCCCGGGTCGGTGCAGCTCGTCGCCGACGCGGTGACCTTCGGCTACCCGGGGCGGCCCGTGGTCGACCGGCTCGACCTGACGGTCTCGGCGGGGGAGCGCGTCGGTCTCGTCGGCGAGAACGGCGCCGGGAAGACGACCCTGCTGCGCCTGCTCGCGGGCGACCTGCAGCCGATCGCGGGCACCGTGCGGCGCTCGGGGTCGCTCGCGGTCGTCGAGCAGGAGCTCGTCGTCGGTCCCGACGACACGGTCGGGACGCTGGTGCACGCGACGGGCGCGAGCGTGCGGGCCGTGGCCGCGGAGCTCGAGGAGGTCATCGCGTCGTTCGACCACGAGGACGGCGACCTGGCCGCGCTGACCGCGGCGATGACGCGCTACGAGCAGCTCGCCGCGTGGGACGTCGACCGGCGCGTCGACGAGGCGCTCACGCGGTTCGGCGCGCCGCGGCAGCCGGACCGGCGCCTGGCCGAGCTGAGCGTCGGCGAGCGGTACCGCGTGCGGCTCGCGTGCCGCGTGGGGGAGCGCTCGGACGTGCTGCTCCTCGACGAGCCCACCAACCACCTGGACGCCGCGGGCATCGACTACCTCACGGGGCTGCTGCGCGCGTGGCCGGGCGCGGTCGTCATCGTCACGCACGACCGGCAGCTCCTGGACGACGTGATGACCGCGATCCTCGACCTCGACCCCGCGATGGACGGCCGCCCGGCGCTGTACGGCGCGACGCGCTACGCCGACTACCGGTTCGCGAAGGACCAGATGCTGCGGCGCTGGCGCGCCCGCTACCGCGCCGAGCGCAAGCGCGCGGTGCAGCTCGCGCAGCGGCTCGACGCGTCCTACGAGGGCCTGTCCGACGAGTGGCGCCCGCCCAAGGGATCGAACAAGAACCGCCGCGGCACGCGCGCCCGGATCCACGTCAAGGCCGCGGACCGGCTCCCCCCCCCCCCCCCGGGCCGCGCCCCGGGCGAGGCGCCGGCCGGGGGGGTGCCCCTGCCCCCCCCCGCGCCGCCGTTCCCCGGCCCGGCCGAGCCTGCCGCGGCGCGCCTCGACCGCCGCGGACCCGGACCGGCCGCTCGACCCGGAGGCCGACCGCCGCGCGGCCCACGCGGGCCCGCTGCTCGAGCTGCGGGCGCCCCGCGTCCTCGGGCCGTACGGCCCCCGGCTCGACCTGCCGGGGCGGCGCGTCGAGGTGGCGCCGGCCTCGCGCCTGCTCGTCGTCGGCCCCAACGGCTCGGGCAAGTCCACGCTGCTCGCGGCGCTCGCCGGTGCGCTGCCGCTCGACCGCGGGTCGCGCACGCTCGCGCCGGGCGTGCGCCTGGGTGTGCTCGGCCAGGAGGGCCCCACCGAGCACGCGGACGTGACGGCCGGCCCCGCCGGGCTCGTCGCGGACGCGCCGCGCGGCCCGTCGGCGTTCGACGCGTACGCGCGCCACGCGCTCGACCTGCTCGCCCAGGGCCTGCTCGACCCCGACCAGCTCGTGCCGGTCGCCGCGCTGGGCCTGCTCACCGAGGAGGACCTCGAGCGGCCGGTGCGCGAGCTGTCGGTCGGTCAGCGCCGCCGGTTCGACCTCGCGTGCGCGCTGCTCGCCGCGCCGCACGTGCTGCTGCTCGACGAGCCGACGAACCACCTGTCGGTGGGCCTGGTCGACGAGCTCACGGCGGCGCTGCGCGCGACGTCCGCCGCGGTCGTCGTCGCGACCCACGACCGTCGCATGCGTGCCGACCTGGCGGACTGGCCGGTGCTCGACCTGTCCTGACCTCGCTCCGCGGTGTCGGCCCGCCGGCAGGTCAGGACAGGCGGCCGACGTGCGCCATCGCCTGGCGCAGCAGCACGCCCTGGCCGCCGTTCATCTCGACCTGCACCTGCTCCGCGCACGCCTCCTCGGGCGTGAGCCACGCGAGGTCGATCGCGTCGTGCTGCGGCCGGCAGTCGCCCAGCACGGGCACGACGTACGCGAGCGACACCGCGTGCTGGCGCGGGTCGTGGTACGACGTGATGCCCGGCGTGGGGAAGTACTCCGCGACCGTGAACGGCTGCGGCGCCGCCGGGATCTGCGGCAGCGCGACCGGTCCCAGGTCCTTCTCGATGTGCCGCACCAGCGCGTCGCGCACCCGCTCGTGGTACATCACGCGGCCCGAGACGAGCGCGCGCGACATCACGCCCTCGCGCGTCACGCGCAGCAGCAGGCCGACCGCGACCACGTCGCCCGAGTCGTCCACCCGCACCGGTACCGCGTCGACGTACACCAGCGGCATCAGCCCGCGGACGCGCGCGATCTCCTCGGGGGGCAGCCAGCCCGACGGGCGCTCGGGGTCGGGCGGGAACTCGGCCGTCTCGGTCACCGTGCCGTTCTACCGTGCCCTGCGCCCGAGGTCGCACAGGCGCGCGCACGACGGCGCGAATCACACGCGGGCGTACCGCCGGGGAATACCCGGGCGTGCCGCGGGCTTCTACCCGGCGGAACCCCGACCCCGAGGAGGGCCCGCATGGCCACCACCACGCTGACGGCCGAGACCATCGGCCAGACCATCAACGACAACGACATCGTCCTCGTCGACTTCTGGGCGGAGTGGTGCGGACCGTGCAAGCGGTTCGGCCCCGTCTTCGAGGCGTCGTCGGAGACGCACCAGGACGTCGTGTTCGGCAAGGTCGACACCGAGGCCGAGCAGCAGCTCGCCGCCGAGCTGCAGATCTTCTCGATCCCCACGCTCATGGCGTTCCGCGAGGGCATCCTCGTCTTCAACCAGGCCGGTGCGCTGCCCGCGCCCGCGCTCGAGCAGGTCGTCCAGGCCGTCAAGGACCTGGACATGGACGAGGTCCGCGCGAAGATCGCCGCCGCGAACGACGGCCAGGCCTGACCCCACGCACACGACGCCGGCCCGCCCCCCACGCGAGGGGCGGGCCGGCGTCGTCGTGTCAGCAGCCGACGCGCGTGCCGGCGACGACCACGTCGTCGAACCACAGCGTGTCGGCGCCGTCGCCGTAGGACTCCCAGCCGAGCCGCAGGTCCGTCAGGCGCGGCGACCAGGCCTTGTTCAGCCACTGGCCGTCGACGTCGTGCGTCGGCGTGCCGTCGGCGACGAGGCCCGTGACGACGTCGCCGTCGAGCCACGTCGTCAGGCGGCCGGAGCCCTCGACGAGCGCCTCGACGCAGTGCCACGAGCCCGTGGGCAGCGGCTCGCTGAGCGCGACGCCCGCCGGGCTCTGCTCGGGCAGCGTCGCGTCGTCCGACGAGCGGTTCCACTGCAGCGCGGCGTTCTGCCCGCCCATGCGCAGGTCACGGTTGCCGTCCGCGGCGTCCTTCATCGCGAGGAACGTGACGTGCGAGACGGGCAGCGCGGTGGTGTGCCGCACCCAGAACCGCACGTAGGCGCTGCTCGTCAGGCTCGTGAGCGGCGTGGTGGCCTGGACGAACACGTGGTTGCAGTACCCGACGGCGCCGTCGACGCGCAGCGACCGCGAGCCCGTGCGGGCGACGCCGCTGTCGACGACGGCCTTGCCGGTCCCGGAGCAGTCGGGGTAGGTCACCGTCCACGGGCCCGACGGCGTGCTGGAGGTCTGGGTCTCCAGGCCGTCGCAGAACAGCGCGCTGTCGCAGTCCTCGGTCGGCTGCCCGGTCGGCTCGTCCGTGGGGTCGTCCGTCGGGTCGTCCGTGGGGTCGTCCGTGGGGTCGTCGGTCGGGTCGTCCGTCGGCTCGTCGGTGGGGTCCTGCGTGGGCTCGTCCGTGGGCTCCTCGGTGGGGTCCTCGGTCGGCTCGTCGGTCGGTTCCTGCGTGGGCTCCTCGGTCGGGGTCGACCCGCCGTTGCACGCGACGCCGTTGAGCACGAAGTCCGTCGGCGCGGTGTTCTCGCCCGCCCAGGTGCCCTGGAAGCCGAAGGACGTGCTCGTCCCGGCGGCCAGGTCGCCGTTCCACGGCGCGTTGGTCACGGTGACCTTCGCGCCGGACTGCGCGACCGTCGAGCTCCAGGCCTGCGTGACCTGCTGCCCCGACGGCCAGGTCCACGTGAGCGTCCAGCCCCGGACCGCCTCGCCCGGCGTGACGCGGACGTCCGCGGTGAAGCCGCCGGGCCAGGAGCTCGTGCTCCAGGCGACCTCGCAGCCGGCGGCCTGCGCGGCGGTCGAGCCGACCGCGACCGCGGTGAGGGCCGTGGCGAGCACGGCCGCTGCGGCGGTCGTCGCGGCCACGGCGCCCCGCCAGGACCTCGTCGTTCTGGGGTGCATTGCGTCGTCCTCTCGGTGGGGCCCGCCGACGCTGACCCGCGCGGCGGGCCTGGTTGCCCCTTGCAGGGGCAGCGCACCACCCGCGTGCCGGTTCCGAGAACGGCCCAAACGCTTCAGGCGGACGCACGACGAGGCCCCGCTCCCGGTCGGGGGCGGGGCCTCGTGGGGTGCGGAAGGCGGGACTCGAACCCGCACGCCCGCGAGGGCACCAGGACCTAAACCTGGCGTGGCTGCCGTTTCACCACTTCCGCGCAGGGCCCCGATCTTCCCACACCGCCGTGGGGCAGGAGCGGGCGCCGGACCGTCACGGAAGGGCTCGCACGACGAGCGCGGGCGTCGTCAGTACGGGCGGCCGGCGACGTCGTCCGGCGTGGTCGTGGCGTCGAACGCGCGGTCCATGACGATGAACCGGCGCGGCAGGTCCTTGCCCTGGTGCGCCTTCGTCACGGCCTCGAGCACCTGGTCGCCGAACAGGGGGTTGCACTCGACGACGTAGGCGATCTTCCCGTCGACCACGGCCTGCAGGCTCTCGCGTCCGCCCGCGACGGCGACGACCACGACGTCCTCGCCGGGCGTCCGCCCGGCCGCCTCGATCGCCTCGACGGCGCCGAGCGCCGTCTCGTCGTCGTGCGCGAAGACGACGTCGAGGTCCGGGTGCGCCCGCAGCGCGGCGGCGGTGGCGGTGCGGCCGCCGACGCGCGTGCCGTTCCCCGAGGCCCGGCCGACGACGTTCTTCGCGCCGACCGCCGCCTCGAAGCCTGCGGCCCGGTCGCGGGCCGCGGTCGAGCCGAGCGGCCCTTCGACCTGGAAGACCTGCGCGCCCGGGTGGCGCGTGACGACCCACTCACCGGCGGTCATGCCCTCGGCCTCGAAGTCGTGGCCGATCCACGTGAGGTAGGGGTCGACGACGAGCGTGTCGAGCGTGCCGTCGATCAGGACGAGCGGGATGCCGGCGTCCTTGATCTCCTGCAGCACCAGGTCCCAACCGGTCGCGACGGCGGGTGAGAAGGCGATGACGTCGACGCCCTGGGCGACGAAGTCGCGCAGGGCCGCGATCTGGCCCGCCTGATCCCGCTGGCTGTCGGCGAGGAGCAGCTCGACGCCGTTCGCGGGGGACAGGTGGGCGCGGACGGACGCCGAGCCGGCCGTGCGCCAGCCCTTGGCCTCGCCGGGCTGCTGCGCGAAGCCGACCTTGACGAGTCCGCCCGTGCCGCTGCCGGCGGCGACCGGGGGCTCGGCGGTGTCGGCGCTCGCGCTGCTGGTGCACGCGGCGAGGGCGGAGACGAGGACCCCGGCCGCCAGGGCGGCGGCGGCACGGGCGCGCAGGGACGTTCTGGGCATGCGATCTCCTCAGCGGTGACGAGTCGCGACGACTCGCGGGACGAACCGGTGCGGGGGTGTGACGACGCGCGTCCGCGTCGCCGCACACCGGTGTGCGAGCGCTCCCACGAAGAATGGTATGGAGCACTTGTCCGCTCGCGGCCGATTCGAGGAGGGTGAAGAACTCAGTGAAACGTGAAAATAGGCCGTTTTCACCGTTTCACGGGGCAATCGTCGATTTTTGTCCCCGCTTGCGGCCCGGCGCTCGTTCCGCATGCCGAGACCGATGTGCCGAGGTCAGGGGCCGTGCGACGCGTGGGCACGAGAAAAGGCCCGGCAGGACTGCCGGGCCTTTTCTCGTCGCGTCGGGCGGGTGGTCAGTCCAGGCCGAGGTCGCGGCGGAGCTTGGCCACGTGCCCCGTGGCGCGCACGTTGTACTGCGCGAGCTCGACCACGCCGTGCGGGTCCACCACCACGGTCGAGCGGATCACACCGGTGACCGCCCTGCCGTAGAGCGTCCGCTCGCCGTAGGCGCCCCACGCCTTGAGCACCTCGCGCGACTCGTCGGACACCAGGGGGAACGTCAGGTGCTCCTCGGCCGCGAACGTCGCGAGCTTCGCCACCGGGTCGGGGGAGACGCCGACGACCGCGAAGCCGGCGCCCTGGAGGGCGGCGAGGGAGTCGCGGAAGTCGCAGGCCTGCTTGGTGCACCCCGGGGTCCCGGCGGCCGGGTAGAAGTACACGATCACGCGCCGACCGCGCAGGTCGGAGAGACTGAGCGACCCGCCGTCGGCCGTGGGGAGCGTGAAGTCGGGGGCGGTGTCGCCGACGGCGAGGCGGGGCATGGCGGTCTCCTGCGGGTCGTCTGGGAGGCGGTTCGTGGGACGGACGCGGGTCCCGCGTCAGCCTACGTGCGCGCGGGAGGTAGCGTCGGCACGTGAGCACGACGCCCGACCCCCAGCCCGAGACGACGACGCTGCCCATCCGCATGCTCAACGACCGGCTGCTCGTCGAGCCCGACGGGGACGGCTCCGAGCGCCGCTCCGCGGCGGGCATCGTCATCCCGGCCACCGCGGTCGTCGGCAAGCGCCTGGCCTGGGCGCACGTGCGCGCGGTCGGGCAGCACGTGCGGCAGGTCGAGGTCGGCGACCGGGTCCTGTTCGACCCGGAGGACCGTGCCGAGGTCGAGCTCGAGGGCGCCACGTACGTGCTGCTGCGGGAGAAGGACGTGCACGCCGTCGGCGCCCCGCGCCCGACCGGTCAGGGCACCGGCCTGTACCTGTGAGGCCCGCCGCGGCGACCCGCCGGGGATGTGAGGACCTCGTGCAGATGGACCGATGTCCAGGCGGCTCCCGGCCGGCCGTGGTGTGCTGTGGCACGGCCGACGAGCCCGCCGGCCGACCCGTCGACCGAGGAGAGCGATGAGCGACGCCGTCTGCCCGACCGACGACGCCGACGAGCGCCTGCCCGACGTCAGCCCCGAGCGCATCCGCGCGCTCGTCGCCGCGCGCGTCCCGCTCGCGCTGCTCGCGGACCTGGCGGGCCGGCCCACCGCGACCGCGGCGCAGATCCTGCGCGAGGAGGCGCTCGACGCGGAGCCGGACCGGGAGGCCGACCACGAGACCGACCGGGCGGCGGGTCACGCGGCGCCGTGAGCCTCGTCACGACGGGCGGAACGGATTCGCTCGCAGGGCCGCGGGGCTGCTAACGTTCTTCTCCGCGCGGCACTAGCTCAACTGGCAGAGCAGCTGACTCTTAATCAGCGGGTTCAGGGTTCGAGTCCCTGGTGCCGTACCACCCACGAGGCCCCCGGCAGCAGCCGGGGGCCTCGTTTCCTTCCCGCCGAGAAACCCCTCGGGGGCCGCAGTGACGACCGTCACCCAGGTGTGCGGAGCCCGACCGCCGGTACGCTGCGAGACGTGACCACCCCCTCCAGCACGCAGGCCCGACTGGCGCTGGTGACGTGCGCCGAGCTGCCCGCCCTCGACCCCGACGACGTCCCGCTGCGGGCGGCGCTCGAGGAGCGGGGGATCGCCACGGACGTCGTCGTCTGGGACGACCCGACGGTCGACTGGGGCACCTACCAGCACGTCCTCATCCGCTCCACGTGGGACTACACGCACCGTCCCGCGCAGTTCGCGGACTGGACGCGCCGCGTCGAGGCCACGAGCACGCTGCTCAACCCGGCGGCCGTCGTCACCTGGAACATCGACAAGACGTACCTGCGCGACCTCGAGGACGCGGGTGTGCCGACGGTCCCGACGATCTGGCTCGACCCCGGCCGCAACTTCAACGCCCGCGCGATCCACACCCGGTTCCCGGCGTTCGGCGACTTCGTCGTCAAGCCCACGGTGAGCGCCGGCTCGCGCGACACGGGCCGCTACCGCGCGGACGAGACGCCGCAGCGCTCGCAGGCGATCATGCACGCCAAGAACCTCCTGGGCGTGGGCCGCTGGGTGATGATCCAGCGCTACCTCAAGCAGGTCGACACCGTCGGCGAGACGGCGCTCGTCTTCGTCGAGGGCGAGTTCTCGCACGCGGTCCGCAAGGGCGCGCTGCTGTCCGGCCCGTACAAGGAGGGCGCGGACGAGGGCGTGCTGTACCGCGAGGAGAAGATGAGCCCCGCGGAGCCGACCGAGGCGGAGCTCGCGCTCGGCCGGCAGGTCGTCGCGGCCCTGCCCGGAGTGCTCGGGCTCGACCGCCCGCTGCTGTACGCGCGGGTCGACCTCATCCCGGACGACGAGGGCAGCCCGGTGCTGCTCGAGCTGGAGCTCACCGAACCGAGCCTGTTCTTCGCGCACGCGGAGGGCTCGCTCGAGCGGTTCGCCGACGCGGTCACGGCGCGCGTGCGCGGCTGACGTCGCCGCCGGGGAGAGGGCCGGGGGCACGACGCGGGTCGCCGCGGCAATGGTGTGCGAAGCACCGCCCGCGAGCCGGTACACTTTTCGACGGCCCGGTTCCGACCGGGAGAGTGGTGGCTATAGCTCAGGTGGTAGAGCACCTGGTTGTGGTCCAGGGGGTCGCGGGTTCAAGTCCCGTTAGCCACCCCAGTACGACGAAGGGCGCCGACCGAGTGTTGGCGCCCTTCGTCGTCCTCGCAGGTCAGCGGCGCGTCAGCGCTTCGCCACCGAGGTCTCGGCGATCTGCGCGGCGATGCGGCGCGCGGTCGTGGAGTCCGGGCCCGGGGCCGCCGGGAAGAGCGCCGCGCGGTAGTAGCGCAGCTCGTCGATGCTCTCGAGGATGTCCGCGAGCGCGCGGTGCCCGCCGTTCTTGGGCGGCGACGCGAAGTACACGCGGGGGTACCAGCGGCGCGCGAGCTCCTTGATCGACGAGACGTCGATCACGCGGTAGTGCAGGTGCGCGACCAGCTCGGGCATGTCCCGGTCGAGGAACGTCTTGTCCGTGCCCACGGAGTTGCCGGCGAGCGGGGCCTTGCCCGGCTCGGGCACCCACGTGCGCACGTAGTCGAGGACCTGCTGCTGCGCGTCGGCGAGCGTGGTGCCGTCGGCGAGCGCGTCGAGCAGGCCGGACGTCGTGTGCATCGTGCGCACGAAGTCGCCCATCTGCTCGAGGGCCTCCGGCGGGGGAGCGATCAGCACGTCGACGCCGTCACCGAGCACGTTGAGCTCGGAGTCGGTCACGACGACCGCGACCTCGACGAGGGCGTCGGCCGTGAGGTCGAGTCCTGTCATCTCGCAGTCGATCCAGACGATGCGGTCGCTGCTCTCGTGCCCGTTGGACTGGGTGCTCGTCGTCACTCGGGTCAGCCTAGGACGACGAGGGGGCCGACGAGGGCGCGGCCCGCCGAGCGGGACGCGGCGCGTCGGGATCACGCCCGGCGGTCGTCGTCCTCGTCGTCGACGGGCCCGGGGACGGTCGAGGCGACCCACGCCGCGACGGGCACGAGCACGAGCACGGCGACGCCGACGCGCACGGCCGTGGTCACGGAGGTCCCCGCCCAGCGCAGGACGACCGCGATGACGCCCGCGGCGCCGATCCCGACGAGCACGCGCTCGATCCAGGTGGTGACGCGCGTGCGCAGGTCGACCGGGGTGCGGCCGGCGTGGCGCCCCATCAGCGTCCTCCGTGCACGGCGACGTCACGTCCGGGCGCGTGACCTGCGTGCATGGCGACATGGTGGCACGGCCCGGGCCCCGGCACGGGTCGACCCGCGGTCCGGCCCGGACACGCCGGACGGCGGCCCCCCGTCGGGGGACCGCCGTCCGGTTCGGGTGCGTGGGTCAGGCGCGGGCGGACCGCAGGGCGACGACGAGGCGTCGTTGCGGTGGATGGCTCCGTGCGTGCTCACGGGACCTGGCGCGCTCGGCACGCGCGACGGCCACCAGGGCGACGCGCTCGCGCTCGACGTGCTCGACACGGGCGAGGTCCGTGGACATGACGGTGTACATGAGGATCTCCTCGGTTCGGGTGGGTGGTGGTGCGGGGAGAGCCCGCGACGGCACGCCCCCGGGGTCGTCCCCGCTCACGTGCAGGACCACCGAACCACCGCGCAGATGCCCACGTCACGGCTTTTTCCGGGCCCTTCGTCCCGGGTGCCGGCACGCGCCCCGTCGGGTGCGCCGTCACGAGGGCCGGACCCGGGCCGGGGCCGCGTACCGGTACCCTGCGGCTGCCGGCCCCCGTAGCTCAGTGGACAGAGCAGCCGCCTTCTAAGCGGTCGGTCGCAGGTTCGAGTCCTGCCGGGGGCGCCCCTCACCACCGGCACCCGCGTGGCGCCCGGACGTCGGCGAGCGAGACGGGTCGACGCGCGTCGGCGCCGGTCGGACGCCGGTCAGAACGTCGCGTCGACGACGAGCGCGCGGTGGTCCGACAGGCCCAGGTCGAGCGCCTGCGCGCCGGTCGCGCGGACCCCGGCGGTGCCGAGCACGTGGTCGAGCTGCCGGTCGGGCGCGGCCACGGGGAACGTCGCGGCGCGCGCGAGCGGGTGCAGACCGGTGACGCGCGCCGGGCGGTCGCCCGCGAGGTTGAGGTCGCCCATGACGACGCGCGCGCCGGGCATCGCCCGGGTGACGCGCACGAGGTGGCGCAGCTGGCGCACGTTCCAGCCGGGGATGAACGTCAGGTGCGTGCCGACGACGGTGCACGGGCCCTCGGGGGCGTGCACGACGGCGGCGACCGCCGAGCGCGGCTCGTCGCGCACGAGGGACGGCCAGCGCCGCCCGGAGAACCGCACGGGCGCGCGTGACCGCAGCGCGGGCAGCGCGACGACGCGCCACTCCAGCACCGGCAGGCGGGAGAGGAGCGCGATGCCGTACGCGGCGGTGCCGGGCTGCGCGTCGCCCGTCGCCGCGACCCACAGGTCCGGCTCGCCGTGCAGCGTCGCGACGAACCGGTGGTGCGGCGCGCCCATCGCCTCGGCGGCGACCGCCGTGAGGTCCGCGCCGTGCGAGCGGGCCTGGTCCCGGTCGACCTCCTGGAGTGCGAGGACGTCGGCGTCGAGGCGGCGGACCGCGTCCGCGAGGCGGGCGAGGTCGACCCGGCCGTCGGTCGTCGAGCGGCCGTGCAGGATGTTGAACGTCGCGATCCGCACGCGGCGATTGTGACCCGGGCGGGCAGGGCGCGCTCGGGCTGCGGGACGGGCCGGGACGGTGTACGAACGCTGCATGTCCGCGCCGACCTCCGGCTCGGGGCCCGGCCGGGTGGCCGCGCCCGCGCCCCTGCCCCCGCCGGTGGGTGCCGCGACGCCCGACGACCGGCTCGCGCTGCAGGACGCGGTGCGCCGCACGGCGGTCGCGCTGATCGACGCGCAGATCCCGTTCGCGCTCGTCGGCGGGTACGCCGCGTGGGCGCTGGGCGCCCCCGAGCCCGACCACGACGCGGACTTCGCCGTCGCGGAGCAGGACGCGGACCGGGCCCGCGAGGCGCTCGCCGCCGCCGGCCTGGACGTGCAGGAGCCCGCGGAGAACTGGCTGTTCAAGGCGTTCCACCACGGCCAGCTCGTCGACGTGATCTTCCGGATGGTCGGCGAGCCCGTCACCCACGAGCAGCTCGCGCGGGCCGAGGAGCTCGAGGTGCTGGCCGTGCGCATGCCGGTGATCGGGGCGACGGAGATCGTCTCCGCGAAGCTGCGGGTGCTGGGGGAGCACTACTGCGACTTCACGACGCTGCTGCCGATGGTGCGCGCGCTGCGCGAGCAGGTCGACTGGGCGCGCGTGCGCGAGGAGGTCGCCGGGCAGCCGTACGCGCGCGCGTTCCTGTTCCTCGCCGACGAGCTCGGGCTCACGTCCGACGACGGGCGTCGCCTGCCGCCGGCGCCGGGCCGCGGCGCACCCGAGGAGGCGTGACGTTCCCGCCCGGGCCGCCACGAACCGGGCAGAACGCCGCGTGGCGCGTTTGTCCAGGTCATCAGACGACGCGACAATGGGCGCCGTGAGCGCCAAGCCCGGCACGACCACGGCGCAGCCCGCCGGGGACGCCTTCGTCGACGAGCGCTCCGCCGTGCCCGAGGCCGCGGAGCCCGCAGGGGTGCCCGCCACGGAGCCCGCCACGGACCCGGGCGCGACGTCCGGCACGGAGGCCGGCGAGGAGGCGGGCACGGACACCGGGTCGACGCCCGTGCGTCGCGGTGGGCGGCACACGGCCGACGGGACGGCGCGGCACGCCGGTCGGCACACCGCCGACGACCCCCGCGAGGTCCTCGCCCGCCCGCTCGCGGCCGAGACGCTCCTCGACGCGGTGCGCGACCTGCGGCGCGACGTCGAGCAGACCACGTTCCCGCTCGACCTGCCGGGGACCGACGCCGCCCGCGCGTCGCGCGCCCGGCTCGTCGACCAGCTCACCGAGCACCTCGTCCCGCGCCTCACGGAGCTGTCCGCGCCGGCCGTCGTCGTCGTGGCCGGGTCGACGGGTGCGGGCAAGTCGACGCTCGTGAACTCGCTCGTCGGGGCGGAGGTGACGACCGCGGGCGTCCTGCGCCCCACCACGCGCGAACCCGTCCTCGTGCACCACCCGGGCGACGCCGACCTGCTGGCGGCGCACCCGCTGGTCGGCACGGCGCGCGCGGTCGCGCACGACGCGGTGCCGCGCGGCGTCGCGGTGCTCGACGCGCCCGACCTCGACTCCGTCCTCGACGCCAACCGCGAGTCCGCGCACCGGCTGCTCGAGGCCGCGGACCTGTGGCTGTTCGTCACGACCGCGGCCCGGTACGGCGACGCGCTGCCGTGGCGCGTGCTCGAGGACGCGGTGGCGCGGGGGGCGTCGATCGCGATGGTCCTCAACCGGGTGCCGTCCGAGTCGCTGCCCGCGGTGCGCGGCGACCTGCTCGCGCGGCTGCGCGAGCACGGGCTGGCCGGGTCGCCGCTGTTCGTCGTGCCGGACCAGGGCCCGCACACCGGGCCGCTGGAGCCGCGCGTGGTCGCACCCGTGCGCCGCTGGCTGCTCATGCTCGCCGGGCCGGACCGGGCGCGCACCGTGATCGGTCGGACGCTGCGCGGGTCGCTCGCGGCGCTGCGGCTGTGGGTCGACGAGCTGGCCGAGGCCGTGCAGGCGCAGGCCGACGCCGCGGCCCAGGTGACCGCGCTGCTCGACGAGGCCGCGGCCGCGCCGCTCGAGCGCGCCGGCGCCGCGGTCGCGCGCGGGGACGTCGCGCGCGGCGCCGTGGGCGTGCGGTGGGCGGAGCTCACGTCGCCGCGCGGCGCGATCGGGTCGGTCGTGCGCGGCGGCAAGGTGCGCGGCTCGGGGCGCGGGCGCGCGGACCGCGAGCGCGCCGTCGAGGCGCTGCGCGCCGAGGTGACCACCGCCGCGACGACCGTGCTGACCGCGGCGGCCGTCGACGCGGACGCCGACCTGCGCGCCGCGCTCGCCGAGGGTCCCGCGGGCGCCGTGGCCGTGCTGGCCCGCTGGGCGCCGCGCGCCACCGGCCCGGACGGCGCCTCCGAGCAGGCGGCCCGCGCGTGGGTGGGGCAGGGCGTGCGCGCCGTGCGCGGTGCGCTCGCCGAGCCCCTGGACAAGACCGCCACCAAGCGGCGCGACAAGGCGCTGCGGGCGCTCGGCGAGGAGTCGGTCGCGACGGTCGCGCTCGCCGCCGCCGGCGGGCTGGAGGACGCGCAGGAGACGCTCGCCACGCTCGTCGGACCCGCGGCGCAGGGCGTGGTCGCCGAGCTGCGCGCCGACCTGGAGCGGCGGGCGCGGGCCCGGGTCGCGCTGGTGCGCGACGAGGCCGCCGCGCCGCTGGCCGACCCGGACCTCGCCGCCGACGCGGCCTCGCGCCTGCGTCTGCGGCTCGCCGTCATCAAGGGGCTGACATGAGCGTGCCGACGGGTGTGCCGACCGGTGTCGAGGGGCCGAGCGTCACGGTCGGGGAGGAGACCGCGGCGCTGACCGCGCGCGTCGAGGCGCTCGAGACCGCTCTCGCCGAGGGCGGCGACCGGCTGGACCCGGACGCCGCGGCGGACGCCCGCGCGGCGGTCGACCGGCTGCGCGAGCGGCTCGCGCTCGGGGTCGACCACACCGTCGTCGCGCTCGCGGGCGGCACGGGCTCCGGCAAGTCCAGCCTGTTCAACCGGGTCTCCGGGCTGCAGTTCGCCGAGGTCGGCGTGCGGCGTCCGACGAGCTCGCAGGTCACCGCGTGCGTGTGGGGGCCGGGCGGTGACCCGGTGCTCGACTGGCTCGGCGTGCACGCCGAGCTGCGGATCCAGCGCGAGAGCGTGCTCGACGGCGAGTCCGAGGCCGCGCTGCGCGGCCTCGTGCTGCTCGACCTGCCGGACCACGACTCCGTGGAGCCCGCGCACCGGGAGGTCGTCGACCGGCTGCTGCCGCAGGCCGACCTGCTGGTGTGGGTGGTCGACCCGCAGAAGTACGCCGACGAGGCGCTGCACGCCGGCTACCTGCGCTCGCTCGCGGGGCAGGACACGTCGATGCTCGTCGTGCTCAACCAGATCGACACCGTGCGGCCGCAGGAGCGCGCGGCGCTCGTCGCGGACGTGTCGCGCCTGCTCGCTGAGGACGGCCTGCCCGACGTCCCGGTGGTCATGGCCTCGACCGTCACGGACGAGGGCGTGCCGGAGCTGCGCGCGGGCCTGGCGACCGTGGTCGCGGGACGCTCGCTCGCGGCGCGACGGGCCGAGCAGGAGGTCACCGCGGCGGCCCGGCGGCTCGCCGAGGGCGTCGCGGGCCACGAGCCCGCGCCGGCGGCGCTCGCGACGGGGCCGATCGTCGCGTCGCTCGCCGAGGCCTCGGGTCTCGACGCGGTGGCGGACGCGGTCGCCGCGGCGGTGCGGGGGCGCGGCGTGCGGGTGCCGCAGATCGTGCCCGTGCACCCGGACGCGGTGCGGCTCGCGCGCGGCACGTGGCTGGCCGGGGCGACGGCCGACCTCCCCGAGCGCTGGGGACGGTCGCTGCGCGAGCGCGTCGCGACCGCCGACGCGCTCGGTCGGCACGTCGGCGCCGGGCTGCAGGACGTGACGGTGAGCGTGCGGCGCTCGCGCGCGGCGTCCGCGCTGCTCGCGCTCGCGGCGGCCCTCGGGCTCGCGGGTCTCGTCGTCGGCGGCGTCGGGGCGGGCGAGCTGCTCGGCGGCGGGGGCGTCTCCGCGACGCTGCGCGCCGGGGGCGCGCTGCTGGCGCTGGCGCTCGCGGCGTTCGTCGCGGGCCGTGGCGTGCGCGCGCGGGCGGCGCAGCGTGCGGCGGACCGCGTGCGCGAGCAGGGGCGCGCCGCGATCGAGGTGGTCGCGCGGCAGGACCTGGTCGAGCCGGCGGCGGCGGTCGTCGCGGAGCACCGGCGCGTGCGCGGCCTGCTCGACGCCGCGCACGGCTGACGCGACCCGACCCCAGCCCCTCCCGCGCGCGGCTCGTCCCCAGGACGCCCCGCGCGCCCCGCGACCGGTGCTCGCGCGGCGCGACGCTGCGGTGACGTGCCCCGGTCCGCGGGGCGGACACCAGGAGGCGCACATGAGCAGCTCGACGCTCGACATCACGGTCACCGGCTGGGTCGGCAGCGAGGTCACGACCCTGCCCGCGCAGGACGGCCGCGCGGCGTACACGACGTTCCGGCTCGGCAGCACGCGGCGGTGGTGGAACCGCACGACCGGGCAGTGGCAGGACGCGCGCACCGAGTGGTTCCAGGTCAAGGCGTGGCGCACGCTCGCGGTGAACACGGGTCTGTCGCTGCGCAAGGGCGTCCCGGTCGTCGTGCAGGGGCGGCTGTCCACGCGCGAGTGGCAGGACCAGGGCGGCGCGACGCGCACGTCGCTCGTGCTGGAGGCCACCGCGATCGGCCTGGACCTCACGTACGGCACCGTGCGGTTCGAGCGCACGCTCGCGGGGGCGGCGGCGATCGCGCCCGACGAGGTCCGTGACGAGCGCCCCGTGGACGTCTCGCGGCTCGTCGAGCTCGACGACGACCGCGCGCTGCGGGCCGACGGGGTCGACGGGGTCGACGGGGCCCGCGAGGACGACGAGCCCGACGAGGGGCTCGTCGACGCCGGCGACGTGCTCGCGGAGGACACCGGGGAGGCCGTGCTCGCGGGCGGGCGCCGGGCGACCGTCTAGGCTGGTGCTTCGCGATCCCGACGACGGCCGGCCGCTGCACGCGCGCGGCGGCCGTCGGCGGGCGACCGGTCGGTCGCAGCACGCGATCCCCAGCATCCCCGAGCACGTGAGGCGGAGAACCGAGCCCGTGGCTGAGTTCATCTACACCATGTACAAGGCGCGCAAAGCGCACGGAGACAAGGTCATCCTCGACGACGTCTCGTTGAACTTCCTGCCCGGCGCCAAGATCGGCGTCGTCGGCCCGAACGGCGCGGGCAAGTCGACCATCCTCAAGATCATGGCCGGGCTCGACCAGCCCTCCAACGGCGAGGCCCGCCTGAGCCCCGGCTACACGGTCGGCATCCTCCAGCAGGAGCCCCCGCTCAACGAGGAGAAGACCGTCCTCGGCAACGTCCAGGAGGGCGTCGGCGAGATCAAGGCGAAGCTCGACCGCTACAACGAGATCTCCGCGCTCATGGCCGAGCCCGACGCGGACTTCGACGCCCTGCTCGCCGAGATGGGCCAGCTCCAGGAGGCCATCGACGCCGCGGACGCGTGGGACCTCGACGCGCAGCTCGAGCAGGCGATGGACGCGCTGCGCTGCCCGCCGCCGGACGCCGACGTCAAGGTGCTCTCCGGTGGTGAGCGTCGCCGCGTCGCGCTGTGCAAGCTCCTGCTCGAGAAGCCGGACCTGCTGCTGCTCGACGAGCCCACCAACCACCTGGACGCCGAGTCGGTGCAGTGGCTCGAGCAGCACCTCAAGACGTACCAGGGCGCGATCCTCGCGGTCACCCACGACCGGTACTTCCTCGACAACATCGCGGAGTGGATCTGCGAGGTCGACCGCGGTCGCCTCTACCCGTACGAGGGCAACTACTCGACGTACCTGGAGAAGAAGCAGGAGCGCCTGCAGGTCCAGGGCAAGAAGGACGCCAAGCTCGCCAAGCGCCTCAAGGAGGAGCTGGAGTGGGTGCGGCAGAACGCCAAGGGCCGCCAGACGAAGTCGAAGGCGCGCCTGGCCCGCTACGAGGAGATGGCCGCCGAGGCGGAGCGGACGCGGAAGCTGGACTTCGAGGAGATCCAGATCCCGCCGGGCCCGCGCCTGGGCAACGTGGTGCTGGAGGCGACGAACCTCCAGAAGGGCTTCGACGGGCGCCAGCTCATCGACGGCCTGAGCTTCACGCTGCCCCGCAACGGCATCGTCGGCGTCATCGGCCCGAACGGCGTCGGCAAGACCACGCTGTTCAAGACGATCGTCGGCCTCGAGCCGCTCGACGGCGGCGAGCTGAAGATCGGCGAGACCGTCTCGATCTCCTACGTCGACCAGTCGCGCGGCGGCATCGACCCCAAGAAGACGCTGTGGGAGGGCGTCTCCGACGGCCTCGACTTCCTCAAGGTCGGCAACGTCGAGATCCCGTCGCGCGCGTACGTCGCGTCGTTCGGGTTCAAGGGCCCGGACCAGCAGAAGCCCGCGGGCGTGCTGTCCGGTGGTGAGCGCAACCGCCTCAACCTGGCCCTCACGCTCAAGCAGGGCGGCAACCTGCTGCTGCTCGACGAGCCGACCAACGACCTCGACGTCGAGACCCTCGGCTCGCTGGAGAACGCGCTGCTCGACTTCCCGGGCTGCGCGGTCGTCGTCTCCCACGACCGGTGGTTCCTCGACCGCGTGGCGACGCACATCCTCGCCTACGAGGGCACGGAGGAGAACCCGGCGAGCTGGTACTGGTTCGAGGGCAACTTCGCCGCGTACGAGGAGAACAAGGTCGCGCGCCTGGGTGCGGACGCCGCGCGCCCGCACCGCGTGACGTACCGCAAGCTGCGCCGCGACTGACCCGGCCGCCACGCGTGCCCCGGTCCCGCTCGTCGGGCCGGGGCACGCGTGCGTCCGCCCCCGCGTGAGCCCACCGGTCGCCGGGCGAGGGCCACGGGACGGACGTCCGGCGCCCGTCGCGCCCGGACGAGGCAGGATCGGGTGGGCGGCCGACCGCCCGCCCGCGCGAGGAAGGGGACGCATGGCTCGGCTCGAGGTGCCGGTGCAGCTGCGCTGGTCGGACATGGACGCGTACGCCCACGTCAACAACGTGGAGATGCTGCGGCTGCTCGAGGAGGCGCGCATCGAGGTGTTCTGGCGCCACCCCGTGGGCCCGGACGGCGTGCGGCCCGGGTCCCGTCCCACGGCGGTGCTCGACGCGGGCCCCGGCACGCGCGTGTCGACGTTCATCGCGCACCAGGAGATCCAGTACGTCAAGCCGCTGGGCTACCGGCGCGCGCCCGTGGTCGTCGAGCTGTGGATCGGGCACCTGGGCGGCGCGAGCCTCGACGTCTGCTACCAGGTGCGCGACCTGCCGGCCGCGGACCCCGCGTCGGTGGTGTACGCCCGCGCGGTCACGACGATCGTGCTCGTCGACTCCGCCACGGGCTCGCCCACCCGGATCGGTCCGGCCGAGCGGGCCGCGTGGGAGCCGTACCTCGAGGAGCCCGTCGCGATCCGCCGCCGGGGCGCGCGGTGAGCGCCCACGACGAGGAGGTCCCGGCGCCCGGCCAGGTCCTCGAGCTCGAGGGCGTGTTCCGGCTGCACGTGCCCGCGGGCTGGTCGGCGAGCGGGCTCGCGGGGCACCGCTACCGGGTGCGCGGCGAGGGTGTGACGCTCGACGTATCGGTGCACCGGGGCGCCGCGCCCGCGCCCGACGCGCGCGCGACGGTCCGCGCGCACGCGCGCGACGCCGGGGTGGCGGCCGACCTGCCGGTGCTCCCGCTGCACGGCGACGACGAGGCGACCCCGCAGCGCGCGGGCGTGCGCTGGTCCGACGACGCGGGCGCGCACGTCGCGGCCGCGCTGTGCCGCGGCGGGGACGTGGTGCTGGCCTCCGCGGTCGCGCACGACGACGAGCAGCGGCGCGCGGCGGAGCGGGTCGTCACGACCCTCGAGCCGCACGACCGGCCGCGCCGCTGGTGGCGTCGCCGCTGACGGCGCCCGGTTCGTCGGACCCCGGTTCGTCGGACCCCGGCTCGTCGGACCCCGGTGCGGGCGCGGCGTCGGCCGGGGCGGACCGCATCGCGCGGTGCGCGCGCTCGGCCGCCGCCGCGATGTTGCGCTGCATGCCGCCGAACACCACGCCGTGGAACGGCGTGACCGACCACCAGTAGAGCTGGCCGCCGAGCCCCGTGGGGTGGAACAGCGCGCGCTGCGAGAACACGACGGGCGCCTCGGTCCACCCGCGGTCCTCCTCGACGCGCAGCTCGAGCCACGCGAGGCCGGGCACGCGCATCTCGGCACGCAGCCGCAGCAGCCGCCCGGGCTCGATCGCCTCGACGCGCCACCAGTCGACCGCGTCGTCGACCAGCAGGCGGCCGGGGTCGCGGCGCCCCCGGCGCAGGCCCGGACCTCCCGCGAGGCGGTCGAGCAGCCCCCGCACCTGCCACGCGAACGGCCAGGAGTACCAGCCGCGCTCGCCGCCGACGCCCTCGATGACGCGCCACAGCGCAGCGGGGGACGCGTCGACCCGCACGCGCCGCTCGTCGACGTACAGCGAGCCGCCCGCCCAGTCCGGGTCGCTCGGGAGCGGGTCGGACGGCGCGCCCGGGACGGACGCCGACGACCACCGGGTCGCGACCGACGCCTCCTGCACGCGCCGCAGCGCGAGGCGGACGGCTCGTCGGAACCCGACGAGGCCGTCGGGCGGGTCGGGCACGTACCGCGCGATGTCGTGCTCGCCGCAGACGACCTCGTGGACCAGCGAGCCGACGAGCGGGCGCGCGAGCCCGGCGGGCACGGGCGTCACGAGCGAGACCCACAGGCTCGACAGGCGCGGGGTGAGCAGCGGGACGCCCGCGATGACGCGGCGCCGCAGGCCCGCCTCGGCGGCGTAGTCCTGCATCATGTCGCGGTACGTGAGCACGTCCGGCCCGCCGATGTCGAAGCCGCGGTTCACGTCGGGCGGCATCGCGGCGGCGCCGACGAGGTAGCGCAGCACGTCGCGGATCGCGATCGGCTGGATGCGGTTGTCGACCCAGCGGGGCGTGGTCATCGCCGGCAGGCGCTCGGTGAGGTAGCGCATCATCTCGAACGACGCGGAGCCCGAGCCGAGGATGACCGCGGCGCGCAGCACGGTCGTCGGCACGCCGCTCGCGAGCAGGATCTCGCCGACCTCGGCGCGCGACGCCAGGTGCTCGGACAGCTCCTCGTCGTCGGGTGTGAGGCCGCCCAGGTAGACGACCCGGCCCACGGCGGCGTCGCGCGCGGCGTCGGCGAACGCGCGCGCGGTGCGCCGGTCCCGCTCGGCGAACTCGGGGCCCGTGCCGAGCGAGTGGATGAGGTAGTAGGCGACATGCGCACCGGCGAGCGCGGGCCCGATCTCGTCGGGCCGGGACGCGTCGGCCTGCACGACGTCGACGTCGTCGAACCACGGGCGGTCGCGCAGCCGGTCGGGGGAGCGCACGACGGCCCGCACGCGGTAGCCGGCGGTCAGCAGCTCGGGGACGAGGCGCCCGCCGACGTACCCGGTGACGCCGGTGACGACCGCCAGCGGGGCGTCGGGACGCGGGCGGCCGTCCGGGCCGGTGCCGGGTACGAGGCCGGTCAGGCTGCGGGCGACGGGCTCGGGCGCGAGGTCGTCGTCGGTCGTCATCGTCGCAGTCTGCGGCACGCGCCGGACGCCCGCGACCGGACCGCTCGGCGCGCCCGGCTCAGCCGAGCAGGGCGAGCGTCTCGCGCTCGGCGACCGCCTGCGACCGGGTGGGCCGGATGGTCTCGCCGCGCTCCCACAGGTCGACCACGCGCGGGTCGACGTACGACGCGCGACACACCGCGGGGGTGTTGCCGAGCTCCTCGGCGACGTCCTTCACGACCTGCGTGACGACGCGCCGTCGCGCCCGGTCCGAGCGCGGGGCGGGACCGGCGGCGGCGAGCCCGCGCGCGGCCAGCACGGTGGCGTGCCACGTGCGGAAGTCCTTGGGCGTCGCGTCGGGGCCGAGCCGCTCCTTGACGTAAGCGGCCACGTCGGCGCTCGTCACGTCGTGCCAGCCGGCGTCGTCGCGCCACGCGAGGAGCTCGGGGGAGTCGTCGCGGCGGCGCACGAGCGTGCGGACCAGCTCCGCGACGTCGTCGTCCTCGACCACGGTGTCGCGGATCTGCCCGGACTTCGCGGGGAAGTGCAGGTGCACCCGGCCGGGGTCGTCCTCGGACTCCGGCGGCAGGACGCGCACGTGGTCCTTGCGCAGCGTCGCCAGCCCGTACGAGCCGTGGCGGGCGGCGTACCCCTCGCCGCCGACGCGCAGGTACGCGAGGTCGAGCAGGCGGAACGCGAGCGCGAGCGCCTTGTCGCGGCCGAACCCGTCGAGCCGCAGGTCGCGCCGCACCCGCCGGCGCGCGGCGGGCAGGCGGCGGGCCACGTCGAGCACGTGGTCGTGCTTCAGGCGGTCGCGCCGCGCCCGCCACTGCTGGTGGTACAGGTACTGGCGGCGCTGCGCGGCGTCGAGCCCGGCGGCCTGGATGTGGCCGTGCGGCAGCGGGCAGATCCACACGTCCTGCCACGCGGGCGGGATGGCGAGCGCCCCGATGCGCTCGAGGTGCTCGGCGTCGGTGATGCGCACGCGGTCGTGGTCGAGGTACACGAACCCGCGACCGGAGCGGCGACGGGTCCACCCGGGCGAGTCGATCCGGACGCGGCGGAGTCGCACCATGCTGCCCGCCTCACCCGGCCGCGCGGTCGGGTGCCCGCCGGCGCGTGCCGACGCGCGCCGGCCACCAGATCCGGTCGCCGACGTCGTGCACGAGCGCCGGGACGAGCAGCGACCGCACGACGAACGTGTCGAGCAGGACGCCGAACGCGACGAGGAACGCGAGCTGCGCGAGGAAGAGCAGCGGGATCACGGCGAGTGCGGCGAACGTCGTCGCGAGGACGACGCCGGCGGACGTGATGACCCCGCCCGTGACGGCCAGGCCGCGCACGACGCCCGCGTGCGTGCCGTGCCGCACCGACTCCTCGCGCACGCGCGTCATGAGGAAGATCGAGTAGTCGACGCCGAGCGCCACGAGGAACACGAACGCGAACAAGGGGACCGTCGGGTCCGCGCCGGGGAAGTCGAAGACGTGCTCGAACAGGATCGCGCCCACCCCGAGCGCCGTGGCGAACGACAGGACGTTCGCGACCATGAGCACGACCGCGGCGACGACCGAGCGCAGCAGCAGCATGAGGATGAGGAGGATCACGACGAGGACGACCGGCACGATGACCCGCAGGTCGCGCTGGGCGGCGTCGATCGTGTCGACCCTCTCGGCCGCGGCACCGCCGACGAGCGCGTCGGGCGACTGCTCGTGCACGACGGCACGCACGTCGCGCACGGCCTCGGTCGCCTCGACGGAGTCGGACGCCGCCGTGGTGGTCACGTCGAGCCGGATCCTGCCGTCGACGACGACCGGGTCGGCGTCGCCGCCGGTGCCGGGCGGGCCCGCCGGTGCGCCGGTGTAGGGCGCCACGCCCTCGATGCCGTCGACGGCCGCGACGGCCTCGGCGACCGCGGGTGCGTCGTCGGCCCGGACGACCACCGTGATGGGCTGGACCGACCCCGCGGGGAAGTGCTCGCCGAGCACCTGCTCGCCCGTGACGGCGTCGACCTCGGTGCGGAACAGGTCGGCCTCGCTCGTGCCCGACGCCTGGAACGTCGGGACGAACGCGGCGAGCGCGAGCATCGCGGCCGCGGTCACGACCCACACGAGGCGGGCGCGGCGCGCGACCCAGCGCGCCAGGCGGCCCCACAGCTCGCCGACGCCCTCGACCGTGGCGTCCTGCTCGGCCCGCGCGTCGGGCGTGACCCGCGGGATGCGCGGCCAGAAGAAGAAGCGTGAGCGCCGCCCGGCGACCAGCAGGATCGCGGGCAGCAGCGTGAGGGCCGCGAGGAGCGCGGCGCCGATGCCGATGGCCGCGACCGGGCCGAGCGAGCGGTTCGAGCCCAGGTCGGACAGCAGCAGGCACAGCACGCCGGCGATGACGGTCCCGGCGGACACCGCGATGGGCTCGAGGCACGCGCGCCACGCGCGGCGCATCGCGGCGGCCGGGTGCTCGACGTGCCGCAGCTCCTCGCGGTAGCGCGCGACGAGCAGCAGCGCGTAGTCCACGCTCGCGCCGACGACGAGGATCGACAGGATGCCCTGCGCCTGCCCGTTGAGGACGATCGTCCCCGCGGCGGCGAGCTCGTAGACCACCCAGCCCGCGAGGCAGAGCCCGAACACCGCCGTGAGGATCACGACGACGGGCAGCAGCGGGGAGCGGTAGACGACGACGAGGATGAGCAGCACCGCGACGAGCGCGACGACGAGCAGCACGCCGTCGATGCCGCCAAACGCGGTGACGAGGTCCGCGACGAAGCCCGCGGGGCCGGTGACCCACGCGTTGAGGCCCAGGTCGCCCGCGGCCTCGCCGGTCGCGCCGAGCTCGTCCGCGAGCGTGGCGCGCAGGTCGGCGGCGAACGCGCGGGTCACCGACTCCTCGTCGCCGACGAGCTCCTCGGCGCGGTCGGCGTCGAGCGAGTAGACGACGAGCAGCGCCTCGCCGTCCTGCGACGGCGTGACCACGGGGTCGGCGGTGAGGTAGGTCGACCACCGGTCGTCCGACCCCGGCACCGGTCCGTCGGCGAACGCGGTCGCGACCTGGGAGACGGCTGCGACCTGCGCGTCGGTCACCTGGCCGCCGCCCTGCGGGGTCAGCACGACGAGCGCGGGCAGCGCGGGGGACTCCACGAACTCGCGGCCGGCCTCGGCCGCGAGCGTGGACTCGGCGGACGACGGCAGGAACGCGGCCTGGTCGTTGGTCTGGACCTGCGACAGCTTGCCCTGCGCGGCGCCGCCCAGCCCCCCGACCGCGAGCCAGGCGACGAGCGCGACGAGGATCAGGAGGGCTCGGGTCAGGGACGGGCGCAGCGGCATGGACCGCAGCATGCGGCATGGGTGGACGGCGCGCTCGTCGAGCGTACGGAACGTCGGGAACGTCACCCTCACCTGCGCGGGGACCGCCGGGCGCCCGGCCCGCCAGGGTGGTGCCCGGTCGGTGCCGTCAGGGCACCCGGAGCATGCCCTCCTGGGCGATCGAGGCGACCAGCGTGCCGTCGCGGGTGAACACGCGAGCGGCACCGAGCCCGCGGCCGCCCTGCGCGCTCGGCGTCGACTGGACGTACAGCAGCCAGTCGTCGACTCGTACATCGCGGTGCCACCACATGGCGTGGTCCAGGCTCGCGATCGACATGCCGGGCGTCACCCACGAGCGGCCGGCGCGGCGCAGGACCGGCTCGAGCATCACCTGGTCGCACGCGTAGGCCAGGAGCGCGCGGTGCAGGAGCTGCCCGTCGGGCAGCGGCGAGCGCGACCGGAACCACACCATCTGGCGGCCGGTGCGCTCGGGCGCGGGACCCAGGTACAGCGAGCCCTCCACGTGCCGGACGTCGAACGCGGCCTCCTGCGTCCAGAACCGGGCGACGGGGTGGTCGATCGGCCCGAGCACGTCGAACACCGAGCGCACGTCCTCGGGGTCCGGCACGCCCGCGGGCATCTCGTCGGCGAAGTCGATGCCCTCCTGCTCCGTCTGGAACGAGGCGATCATCGACAGGATCGGCACACCGCGCTGCAGGGCGTGCGTGCGGCGGGCGGTGAACGACCGGCCGTCGCGCAGCCGCTCCACCGTGAACGTGATGGGCTCGGTCACCTCGCCCGCGCGCAGGAAGTACCCGTGCAGCGAGTGGGGGAGACGGTCCTCCTCGAGCGTCGCGCCGGCCGCGAGCAGCGCCTGCGCGAGCACCTGGCCGCCGAACACGCGACCGCCCGGCTGGGGCAGGCTCGTGCCGGTGAAGGTGTCGGGCTGGTCGGGGTCGGGCTGCAGGCGCAGCGCCTCGAGCACCGCGTCGACCCGGTCGGGCGTCGTCATGCCTCGCAGAGTCTCACGTGCGCGCCCCGCGCTCGCGCCGCGGGCGGCTGTGATCTCCCGCTCACCGCGCCAGGGCGTCAGTCCTCGAACGTGTTGACCATCGAGTGCGCGGCCCGCTCCAGGTAGTCCCACAGCTCGGCGCGGTGCAGCGGCGCCAGGTCCAGGGAGTCGACCGCGTCGCGCATGTGCGCCAGCCAGCGGTCGCGCGCGTCCGGGTTGACCTTGTACGGCGCGTGGCGCATCCGCAGGCGCGGGTGCCCGCGCTGCTCCGAGTACGTCGTCGGGCCGCCCCAGTACTGCTCGAGGAACAGCGTGAGGCGCTCGGCCGCCGGGCCGAGGTCCTCCTCCGGGTACATCGGCTTGAGCACGGGGTCGGCGGCGACGCCCTCGTAGAACCGCGCGACGAGCGCGACGAACGTGTCGTGGCCACCCACGGCCTCGTAGAACGAGTCCCTCACGGCGCCCATCCTCACACGCGCGACGACGTGCCCCGCACGCGCGTGGTGGCTGCCACGGCGGAGGTCAGAGCCCGAGGTCGGCCAGCACGGGCAGCGCGGCCCGCACGCGCTCGCGCGCGTCGGCCGCGGACTCGGCGCCGAGCGCGAGCTGCGCGAGGCGCCGGCACTCGTCCAGCGTCGTGGCCTGCAGCACGGCCGCGACGTCGGCGAGCGCGCGCGGCGTCATCGACAGGGACGACACGCCCAGCCCGACGAGCACCACGGCGAGCGCCGGCACGGCGGCGGCCTCGCCGCACACCCCGACCGGGCGCCCCTGCGCGGCGCCGCCGCGGCACGTCTCCGCGACCAGGCGCAGCACCGCCGGGTGCCACGCGTCCGACAGGTGCGCGACCGCGCCGAGCAGGCGGTCGGCGGCCATCGCGTACTGCGTGAGGTCGTTGGTGCCGATGCTCGCGAACGCCGCGTGCGCGAGGATCCGGTCCGCGACGAGCGCCGCGCTCGGCACCTCGACCATGACGCCCGCGGTCGACAGCCCGTGCGCCGCGCACCGCGCCACGAAGTCCTCGGTCTCCGCGACGGTCGAGACCATCGGGGCCATGACCCACACCTGCGCCGACTCGGCCTGCGCGGCGCGCGCGATCGCGGTGAGCTGGTCCTCCAGCACGTCCGGGTGCGCCGCGGCGGTGCGCAGCCCGCGCACGCCGAGCGCCGGGTTGACCTCGTCGTCGGCCGTGAGGAACGGCATCGGCTTGTCCGCGCCCGCGTCGAGCGTGCGGATGACGACCTTGCGCCCCGGGAACTGCGCGAACACCTCGCGGTAGGCCGCGACCTGCTCGTCGACGCCGGGCGCCTCGTCCCGGTCGAGGAACTCGAACTCCGTGCGGAACAGCCCGACGCCCTGCGCGCCCGCCGCGGCGGCCGCGGCCGCGTCCGACGGCGCCCCGACGTTCGCCAGCAGCTCCACGCGGTGCCCGTCCGCGGTACGGCCGTCGCCGTCGAACGTCCGCTCGGTCGCGGCGAGCGCCTTGGCCCGCGCGACCTGCTCGTCGTCCGGGTGCAGCGTGACCGTGCCCGCGCCGCCGTCCACGAGGACCACGTCGCCGTCCGTGACCTGCGCGTCCAGCCCGCGCGCGGCGACGACCGCGGGGATGCCGCGGGCCCGCGCGAGGATCGCCGTGTGCGCCGTCGGGCCGCCGGCGGACGTGGCGATCGCCAGGACCCGCTCGGTGTCGAGCGTCGCGACGACCGCCGGCGCGAGGTCCGGGGCGACCAGCACGAACGGCTCGTCGCGCTGCGGCACGCCCGGCGCCGGCCGGCCCGTGAGGTCCGCGACCAGGCGGTCGCGCACGTCGTGGATGTCCCGCGTGCGCTCGGCGAACAGCCCGCCCAGCGCCTCGAACTGCGCCGCGACCTCCTCGGCCGCCTCCCACACCGCACGCTCCGGCACCAGGTGCTCCGTCATGACGCGCTGCACGGCGTCCGCGACGAGCGTCGGGTCCGCCGCGATCGCGGCGGTCGCGTGCAGGACGTCCGCGGAGTCGCCCTCGGCGGCGTCGGCCGCCGCGTCGAGCGCCGCGCACACGCGCGCGGACGCCTCGCCGATCCGGTCGGCGGCGGCCTGGTGGTCGGCACCGGGCGGCAGGCGGCGGCCGGACGGCGGCTCGGTGACGGGCGGCGGCATGAGCACGGCGGGCGCGACCACGCGACCCGGGCTCACGCCGAGACCGTGCACCACCGTGGGGGCGGGGGTGGGGCTCACGTGGGACGACCTCCTCGTCGGACGGCGCCAGTCTGGCCCGCCGCCGGGCCCCGCCGCCAGCCGGACACGCGCGAGGCGGCGGGCCCGCGGCGCGTTAGGCTGGTGCGGTCGCGACGCCACGGTCGCGCGAACCCCCGGGAGTGGCATTGAGCAAGGCAGAGCAGATCCTCGCCGCACTGGGCGGCGACGCGAACGTCGTCGACCTCGAGCCGTGCATCACGCGGCTGCGCGTGGAGGTCACCGACGCCCAGCTCGTCGACGAGCAGGCGCTCAAGGCCTCCGGCGCGTTCGGCGTCGTGCGCTCCGGCCGGATCGTCCAGGTCATCGTCGGCCCCGAGGCGGACAACCTGGCCGCCGAGCTCGACTCCCTGCGCTGACCCCGCCCCGGCCCGCCCGCCGATGAGCGAGCTGAGGATCACCGCGCCCGTCCCCGGCGTGGTGCACGCGATCGAGCAGGTCCCGGACCCGGTGTTCGCCGAGCAGATCGTCGGACCGGGGATCGCGATCGCCCCCGACCACGTCGCGCGCCTGCACGTCGTCGCGCCCTGCGACGGCGTGATCGGCGCGCTGCACCCGCACGCCTTCGCGCTCGAGGTCGAGGGCGACCGCTCGGTGCTCGTGCACCTGGGCATCGACACCGTCAAGCTCGCGGGCCTGGGCTTCGACCTGCTCGTCCAGCGCGGGCAGCCCGTCCACGCCGGGCAGCGGCTCGTGACGTTCTCGCCCGTCGACGTCGCCGCGTCGGGCATGTCGACCGTGTGCCCCGTGGTGGCCCTGCAGGCCGACCCGGCGCGCATCCGCCGCGACGTCGAGCCGGGCACCCGCGTGCTCGCGGGCGACCCGCTGCTCACCTGGCTCTGACGCGCCCCTACGGCTTCGGCGGGCGCACCGCGTCGTCGACCGGCGTGTCGTGCGGGTCGGCGTCCGTGACGTCCTCGCGCGCGTCGGGCGCGGCACCCGCGTGCTCGTCGTCGCGCCCGGCCTCGTCGGCGGTGTCGTCAGCGGCACCGGCGGAGGTCTCGGCGGCGGTGTCGTCGGTCCGGGCCCCGGCGAGCGCCGCGCGGTGCGCCGCCAGCGCGTCCCGCTGACCCGCGAGCGGCACGTCCGCCTCCTCCAGGACGCGCCGCGTCGCGACGCGCAGCGCGCGGGCGACCTCCCACTGGCGGGCGGGCGACGTGCGCACGCGCATGCGCAGCGTGATGGCCTCGGCGGTGAGCCGCTCGATCCCCGTGATGGTGGGCTCGCCCTGGACGGCGTCGTCGAGCTCCGCCGTGACCTGCGCCGCGGCCTCCTCCAGCAGGCGCTGGACGCGCTCCAGGTCGGCGAAGTAGTCGACGTCGACCTCGACGACGGCCGTCGCCCAGCCCTGCGTCTTGTTCCCGACGCGGACCATCGACCCGTTCGGGACGTACCAGAGCGTCCCGTCGGCGTCGCGGATCTTCGTGACGCGCAGCGTCACCGACTCGACGGTGCCGGTCGCGGGGCCCACGTCGACCACGTCGCCGACGCCGTACTGGTCCTCCAGCAGCATGAACATGCCGGTGAGGAAGTCCTTGACGAGGCTCTGCGCACCGAAGCCGAGCGCGACGCCGACGATGCCGGCCGACGCGATGAACGGTGCGATGTTGACGCCGAGCGCGTCGAGCACGAGGAACACCGCGATCCCGCCGACCAGCACCGCGGCCGACGAGCGCAGGACCGACCCGAGCGTGCGTGCCCGCTGCGCGCGGCGGGCCGTGGCCAGCGGGTCGACCTTGAGGATCGTCTGCGCGACACCCTTGTCCGCGAGCGGCTTGAGCACGCCGCGCTCCGTCACGGGCGTGCCCTCGGCGATGTGGTCGGTCACGCGGCGGATCACGGTCTGCAGGAGCGCGAGCACGAGCGAGCTCACCGCGACGATCACGAGGATCTTCAGAGGCACCCCGGTGAACCAGTCCCACCAGGACGACGGGGACCTCAGGTCCTCCGGGACGAGCTCCGGCTCGGTGGGGGTGGGGGTCGGCTCGGGTGCGGCGACGGCGGCCCGCGTGATCACTCGGCCTCCTGCGTGACGAGCCCGGTGTGCCGGGCGACGAACTGGAGCTGCTCGACGCTCAGCGCGATCGAGCGGGACAGGGCGCGTCCACCGTGCCCCACGCCGGTCTCCCGGCGCACGAGGACGGGCGCGGTCGCGGGCGACGCGGACGTCGCGTGCTGCAGCGCGGCCGCGAGCTTGCGCGCGTGCAGCGGGTCGACGCGCGTGTCGCCCTCGAACACGGTGAACAGCGTCGCGGGGTAGCGGGTGCCCTCGACGACCCGGTGGTACGGGGAGTACCCGAGCAGCCAGCCGAGCTCGACGGGGTCGTCGGCGTCGCCGTACTCCTCGGTCCACGTCACGCCGAGGCCGAAGCGCTGGTAGCGGACCATGTCGAGCAGCGGGGCGGAGCACACGACGGCCGCGAACAGGTCGGGACGCTGGGTGAGCGCGGCGCCGACGAGCAGGCCGCCGTTCGAGCCGCCCCAGCACGCGAGCCGGTCGGGCGTGGTCCAGCCCTGCGCGACGAGCAGCTCGGCGACCGCGTGGAAGTCGTCGAACACGTGCTGCTTGTGCTCGCGCATGCCCGCGCGGTGCCAGTCCTCGCCCTCCTCGCCGCCGCCGCGCAGGTTCGCCACGACGTACACGCCGCCGGCCTCGACCCACGCGAGCGTGGACGCCGAGTAGCCCGGGTCGAGCGAGATCTGGAAGCCGCCGTAGCCGTACAGGACCGCCGGGCGCGGAGCGGTCGGGCGGCCCGCGTCGTCGAGCGCGTCCGCGCGGGCGACGACGAACGCGCGCACCGTCGTGCCGTCGGCGGACGTCGCCTCGACCTGCTGCACGCGCACGTCCGGGACGTCCGCGACCGTCCCCGGCGGGGCCGCCCACAGCGTCACCTCGCGCGTCGCGGCGTCGAACCGCAGGACCCGCGGGACGGTCGTGTGGTCGGTGTACGAGAACCAGACGTCCTCGCCGCCCTCGGGCCGCGTCACGAGGCCCGAGACCGAGCCGAGCCCCGGTAGCGGGACGGTGCCCGCGTCGCCCGGCAGCCGCTCGCCCGTGACCGGGTCGTGCACGGTGACCGACGAGACCGCGTGCCGGCGCCACGACGCGAGCAGCAGCCGCGGGGCGGTGTCGTCGCCGCCGCCGTCGGTGAACGCCACGTCCTCCAGCACCGCGGTGTCGTCCTCGGGCAGCAGCGTGCGCCACGAGCCGACGCCCGGCTCCGTCGGGTCCGCCACCGCGAACCGCCCGCGCGGCGCGTCGAGGTCCGTGTGCAGGTGCAGCCGGCCGTCACGGCCGACCCACGCCGCGGTCTGCGCGTCCAGCCCGACCGCGACCTCGACGAACGCGGGCGCCTGCGGCGAGGAGGCGTGCAGGTCCGCGATCCACACGTCGTTGCGCGGCGCCGTCCCGGCCGACGCCGACACCACGAGCCAGCGGCCGTCCCGCGACACGGAGACGCCGAAGTAGCTCGTGATCGGCTGCCCCGCGCCGAACACCTCGACGTCCTCGTCGGGCGACGTGCCCACCCGGTGCAGCCACACCCGGCGGTGGTACTGCCGCTCGTCCTCCGGCAGCAGCTCCGGCGCCAGGCGACGCACGTAGAAGAACGCCTCACCACCCGGGAGCCACGCCACGGGGGAGTAGCGCGCGCGGTCGACCGGGCCGTCGACGACCTCGCCCGTCGCGACGTCCAGCACGCGCAGCACCGACTCCTCCGTGCCGCCCGTCGAGGTCTGGTACGCCAGCAGCGCCCCCTCCTTCGACGGCTGCCACGCGTCGAGCGTCGTCGTGCCCGCCGGGTCCAGCGCGACCGGGTCGACCAGGACCCGCTCCGTCGTCGTCCCGTCCGGCCCGGGCTCGACCACCACGACGACCGCGTGCTCCTGGTCGCCCGCGCGCCGCGAGACGAACCGGCGCTCGCCGCGCCACGCCGGCGCGCTCACGAACCCCGCGCCCAGCAGTGCGCCCAGGCGCGCCGTGAGGCGGTCCGTCGCGAACGGCGTGCCCGCGAGGGTGCGGGCGGTCTCGTCGCGGGCCGCGGCCCAGAGCTCGTCCTGCGCCTGCGACCACACGCGCGTCGCCTCGGCGTCCGCGTCCTCGAGCCAGCGGTACGGGTCCGGGACCCGGTGCCCGTGCAGGTCCTCGACCAGGTCGTCGCGGTGCGCGGGCGGGTACGTCGCAGGGAGCGTCATGGTCCGCAAGGCTACGACGAGAGCCCGACGCGCCGGGCCGTCCTGGGCCCCTCGGCCGGGTCCCGTCGCGGTCGCTCTGGCAGGATCGTCGTGTGGTCGACGACAACTCCGCCCCGTCCGAGTCCCTCCTGCGACTCGCGGCCGCCTACGGCGTCGTCCCGGACCACTGGGGGTTCCACGGCGACCTGCAGCGCGCGTCCGCCGGGACGCTGCGGGCGGTCCTCGCGGCGCTCGGCGTCGACGCGAGCTCGCCCGAGCGCGTCGAGGTCGCCCTCGCGCACGTCGACGACACGCCCTGGCGGCGCACCGTCCCGCCCGCGACGGTGCTGCGGGCCGGGCACGAGCGCCACGTGCCCGTGCACGTCACGCACGGCGACCCGGTGTCCGTCTGGCTCGAGCTCGACCCCGAGGCGGGCGGCGGGCGGCGCGACCTGCACCAGGTCGACCTGTACGTCGAGCCGCGCACCGTCGACGGGCGGCTCGTCGGGCGCGCGACCTTCCTCGTCCCCGGCGACCTGCCGCTCGGCTGGCACTCGATCCACGCGTCCGGCCCGTCCGCCGCGGCGCGCGGCGTCGTCGTCGTCACGCCCGACCGGCTCGAGCTGCCGCCCCAGCTGCGCGACGGACGCGCGTGGGGGTTCATGGCGCAGCTCTACTCCGTGCGCTCGCAGCGGTCGTGGGGCGTCGGCGACCTCGCCGACCTCGCGGACCTCGGCCGGCTCGCCGGCCGCGAGACGGGCGCCGACTTCCTGCTCATCAACCCGCTGCACGCCGCCGAGCCCGTCGCGCCGCTGACCCCGTCGCCGTACCTGCCGAGCACGCGCCGGTTCGTCAACCCGATCTACATCCGGCCCGAGGCGATCCCCGAGGCCGGGTACCTCGCCGCGGCCGACCGCTCGCTCGTCGAGTGGGCCGCCGAGTCCGTGCTCCCGCTCGACCTCGACGCCGGTCCCATCGACCGTGACGCGGCGTGGACCGCGAAGCGCACCGCGCTCGAGGTGATCTTCGCCCACCCGCGCTCCGCGGCCCGGCAGTCCGCGTTCGACCAGTTCGTCGAGGAGCAGGGCCAGGGCCTGCGCACGTTCGCGCTGTGGTGCGCGCTCGCGGAGAAGTACGGCGCCGAGACCATCCCGCCCGAGCTCGCCGACCCGTCCTCGCCGGCCGTCGCCGCGGAGGCCGAGGCGCTCGCGGACCGCGTCGAGCTGCACATGTGGCTGCAGTGGGTCGCCGACGAGCAGCTCGCCGCCGCGCAGCGCACCGCGCGCGAGGCCGGGATGAGCATCGGGATCATGCACGACCTCGCGGTGGGCGTGCACCCCGCGGGGGCGGACGTCTGGTCGCTCGGCGACGTGCTCGCGCGCGGTGCGACCGTCGGCGCGCCGCCGGACATGTACAACCAGCAGGGGCAGGACTGGTCGCAGCCGCCGTGGCGGCCCGACGAGCTCGCGCGCGCCGGGTACCTGCCCTACCGGGACATGCTGCGCACCGTCCTGCGGCACGCGGGGGCGATCCGCATCGACCACGTGATCGGCCTGTTCCGGCTGTGGTGGGTCCCGGAGGGCAACAGCGCCAAGGACGGCGCGTACGTGCGCTACGACCACGAGGCGCTCGTCGGGATCCTCGCGCTCGAGGCGCACCGCGCGGGGGCGGTCGTCATCGGCGAGGACCTCGGCACCGTCGAGCCGTGGGTGCGCGACTACCTGTCCGAGCGCGGCATCCTCGGCACGTCCGTGCTGTGGTTCGAGAACGGCGACGACGGGCAGCCGCTGCCGCCCGAGCACTACCGCCGCCTCGTCCTCGCGACCGTCACCACGCACGACCTGCCGCCCACCGCCGGGTACCTCGCGGGCGAGCACGTCGCGATCCGGGAGCGGCTCGGCCTGCTCACCGACCCGGTGCCCGTGGTCCGCGCCCAGGCCGACGCCGAGCGCGACCGCATGCTCGCCGCCCTGCGCTCGCGCGGGCTGCTCGGCCCCGACCCGTCCGAGCGGGAGGTCGTCGAGGCCCTGCACCGGTACGTCCTGGCGACACCGTCCGTGCTCGTCGGCGTCGCACTCGTCGACGCGGTCGGCGAGCGGCGCGCCCAGAACCAGCCCGGGACCGACCAGGAGTACCCCAACTGGAAGGTGCCGCTCGCGGACTCCGTCGGGCAGGTCGTGCTCGTCGACGACCTGTTCACCAACGCGCGCCTGCGCAGCCTGGCCGCGGTGCTCGACGCCGGCCGCTGAGCCCGTGCGCGTCTGGGTCGTCGGCAGCAGCGGCGCGGGCAAGACCACGCTCGCCCGCGAGGCCGCGCGCCGCCTCGGTGTGCCGCACGTCGAGCTCGACGAGGTGCTCTGGGACTCCGGGTGGCGGCACCGGGACCACGACGAGGCCCGCGCCCGGCTCGCCGCGACGCTGGCCGGTCCCGGCGCGGACGGGTGGGTGGCCGACGGGAACTGGAACAGCCGCGGGCACGGCCTCGACGAGGCCGCGGACGTCGTCGTGTGGCTCGACCCGCCGCGCCGTGTCGTCATCCGGCAGCTCGTGCTGCGGACCGTCGGCCGGGGGCTGACGCGCCGCGAGCTGTGGCACGGCAACCGCGAGGACCTGCGCACGCTGCTGAGCCGCGACCCGCACGACAACGTCGTGCTGTGGTCGTGGACCCACTTCGACGCGTACCGCGCGCAGTACGGCGCACTGGCCGCGCGCGACCCGCGGGTGGTCCGGCTCGGCTCCCGGCGCGAGGCCGCCGCCTGGCTCGACTCGCTGGGACGCGACGGGCCCCACGCCCCCTGAGGGGGACGCGGGGCCCGTCGGGTCCTGCTCGTCGTGCGGTCAGGCGCGGCGGCGGTCCGCCTCCTGCGCGGCCAGCGCACGGCGCACGCCGTCACGCGACTCCAGCACCAGGCGGCGCAGCGCCGGCGGCGCGTCCTGGTGCGACTCGAGCCACGCGTCCGTCGTCGCGAGCACCGCGGCACGCTCGTCGTCCGCCAGGGCCGTCGGGTAGAGGCCCACGACGACGTTCTGCGCCATCTCGTTGGTGCGCTCCGCCCAGACCGTCGTCAGCGACTCCACGTACGGCGTGACGAACGGCAGCAGCAGGCTCCGGTCGTGCACGCGCGTGAAGCCCGCGATCGTCGCGGCCTGGATCGCGTTCGGCACGTCGCCCCCGACCGCCGCGGTCCACGCCGCGGCCTTCGCCTCGGGTGTCGGGACCGCGGCGCGCGCCTGCGCGGCGGCTCGCTCGCCCGTCGCCGTCGGGTCGGCCGCGAGCTGCGCGGCGATCTGCGTCTCGTCGGCCCGGCCGCCCGCGACGAGCGCCGTCAGCAGCTCCCAGCGCAGGTCCGTGTCCAGGCCGAGACCCGCGAACTCGCGGCGGCCGTCGAGGACGTCCGTCACGACGTCGAGCTGCTCGGGCGTGACCGCGCGCGCGGCGAACGCCTTGACGAGCTGCAGCTGCAGGTCCGATCCCGCGGGCGCGTTCTCCGCGAGGGCGAGCAGGCGGTCCGCCGCCTCCACCGCGACCTGGTCGCGGTGCTCCGGGGCGACGTACAGGTCGAGCGTCGTCGTGAGCTGGCGCAGCAGGACCAGGACGACCGTCGAGTCCGTCTCGTGCGCGATGTTGCCCAGCACCAGGTCGACGTAGTCGCGCGCCGGGGTCTCGCCGTCCCGCGTCGCGTCCCACGCCGCCGCCCACACGAGCGTGCGGGGGAGCGAGGAGTCGAACTCGCCGAGGTGCTCGATCGCGGCGCGCATCGACTGCTCGTCGAGCCGCACCTTCGCGTACGCGAGGTCCTCGTCGTTCAGCAGCACCAGCAGCGGGCGCGCGCGGCCCACGAGCTCCGGCACCTCGGTCCGCGGGCCGTCCACGTCGAGCTCGACGTGCAGGGTGCGCGCCAGGCGGCCGTCGACCAGGTCGTAGCCGCCGATCGCGAGGCGGTGCGGGCGCTGCACCGGGTGCTCGTCGGGCACCTCCTGCAGGACCGCGAACGAGGTGATCGTGCCGTCGTCGGCGACCTCGACCTCGGGGCGCAGCAGCGTGACGCCCGCCTTCTCCAGCCACAGCGCCGACCAGGGCGTCAGGTCGCGGCCCGAGGTCGCCTCCAGCTCGGTGAGCAGGTCACGCAGCTCGGTGTTGCCCCACGCGTGCTTCGCGAAGTAGCGCTGCACACCCGCGAAGAACTCGTCCTGCCCGACCCACGCGACGAGCTGCTTGAGGACGCTCGCGCCCTTCGCGTACGTGATGCCGTCGAAGTTCACCTCGACGTCCTCGAGGTCGCGCATGTCCGCGACGATCGGGTGCGTGGACGGGAGCTGGTCCTGCCGGTACGCCCAGGACTTCTCCAGCGAGGAGAACGTTGTCCACGCGCTCGTCCAGCGCGTCGCCTCCGCCGTCGCCAGGGTCGACGCGTACTCCGCGAACGACTCGTTGAGCCACAGGTCGTCCCACCAGCGCATCGTCACGAGGTCGCCGAACCACATGTGCGCCAGCTCGTGCAGGATCGTCACCGCGCGGCGCTCGACCGTGGCCTCGGGGACCTTGGAGCGGAACACGTACGACTCGAGGAACGTCACCGCACCCGCGTTCTCCATGGCGCCCGCGTTGAACTCCGGCACGAAGAGCTGGTCGTACTTCGCGAACGGGTACGGCGCCGCGAACCTCTCCTCGTAGAACGCGAACCCGCGGCGCGTGACGTCGAGGATCTCGTCCGTGTCGAGGTACTGCGCCAGCGACCCGCGGCAGTACACGCCCAGCGGGATCTCGCGGCCGTCGCTGCTCGTCAGCGAGCCGTGCTCGTGGTGGTACGGGCCCGCCACGATCGCCGTGACGTACGACGACAGGCGCGGCGTGGTCTCGAAGCGCCACGTGGCCGTGCCCTCGTCGCGCCCGCCGTTGCGGTTGACGCCGCCCTCGACCGGCACCGGCTCGCCGACCTGCGGGTAGTTCGACACCACGACCCAGTGCGCCGGCGCCGTCACCGTGAACGTGAACGTCGCCTTGAGGTCCGGCTGCTCGAACACCGCGAACACGCGGCGGGAGTCCGCGACCTCGAACTGCGAGTACAGGTACACCTCGTCGTCCACCGGGTCGACGAACCGGTGCAGGCCCTCGCCCGTGTTCATGTACGCGCAGTCCGCGACGACGACGAGCTCGTTCTCCGCCGCCAGGTCGTCCAGCCGGATGCGGGAGTCGGCGAACACCTCCGCCGGGTCCAGCGACCGGCCGTTGAGCGTCACCTCGTGCACCGTCGGCGCGATCAGGTCGACGAACGTGCTCGCACCCGGCGTCGCGGAGAACGTCAGGACGGTGCGCGACGCGAACGTCGTCGGACCCGTCGTCAGGTCCAGCGTCACGTCGTACGCGTGCGTCGTGACGATCGAGGCGCGTTCGCGCGCCTCGGCACGCGTGAGGTTCTCGGCGGGCACAGGTGCTCCTTCGCTGGTGTGGCGCTCGGTGTTCTCGCACTCGGGCAGGGCCCGGGTGCGGGCCCGCCCGATCATCCCACGCACGTCCCACGACCCCCGGAGCGCGGTGGGGGAATGTCTGACGTGCGTGGCAGATTGTGCTGGTCACCACCCCGCGCACCTGGCGGGGCCCACCGAACGGAGCTGCTGTGACCGATCCGCGACCCGTCGTCGACTTCTGGTTCGACCCCGCCTGCCCCTGGGCCTGGATGACCTCCCGGTGGGCCGACGAGGTCGCCGCGCACCGCGACGTCGACCTGCGCTGGCACGTGATGAGCCTGTCCGTCCTCAACGAGGGCCGGGACCTGCCCGAGGGCTACCGCGCGCTCATGGACGCCTCGTGGGGTCCCGTGCGCGTGATCGTCGCCGCCGCGCGCGACCACGGCGACGAGGTGATCAAGCCCCTCTACGACGCAATGGGCACCCGCCGCCACCCCGGCGGCCGCAAGGACACCGACGCGATCATCGCCGAGTCCCTCGCCGAGGTCGGCCTGCCCGCCGAGCTCGCCCGGGTCGCCGCCACCGACGAGGTCGACGACCTCCTGCGCGCGTCGCACCAGCAGGCCATCGACCTCGTGGGCGACGAGGTCGGCACGCCCGTCGTCGCGATCGACGGCGTCGGCTACTTCGGACCCGTCGTCACACCCGCACCCACCGGCCGGGCCGCGCTCGACCTGTTCGACGGGCTGGTCCTCATGACCCGCGTCCCCGGGTTCTACGAGCTCAAGCGCACCCGCACCGCCGGCCCTCAGTTCTGAGCGAGCCGCCGCGCGGCCACCAGCGGCCCGGTCGTCCACAGGGGCGACCGGGCCGCTGCGTCGTTTGTGGGAGATTGTGCCGGTGTCGAACCGACTCCCGAGCACCCCAGGAGCAACCCGGGCCAGACCCCTCACGCCCGCCGCCGGGAGCGGGAGGGGCGACGATGAGCCTCCCCGGCGATGCCGAGCGCGCACCGAATACGACCAGTGGGCCGAGGACCAGGGGACGGATCGATGACCGCGTGCGGCGTCGTGAGTCGGAAGCGGGACGGCCAGGACCGTGGGTGTGGCCGCGAAGGGATGGAACCGTCAGATGGTTGACCGGACGCCGTACGCAGGGAGACCGGGCGCCGAGCGCCAGGACGCCGGCTCGGGGCGCGTCGGGCATGTCCCTGCGGGGCCGCCGCTCGGCGTCACCCGGACGGAGCCCGTCGTCTTCGGGCTCGTCGAGGACCCCTCCGTCTTCGCGCCGCACGTGATCCACGAGGTCGCTCCCAAGGCGGGGCGCGGTGCTTTCGCGGTCCTCGCGGGGGTGCTCGCCGGCCTCGGAGCAGGCGCCTGGGCGGTGGCGTACGACCAGCACGTGAGCAAGGCCGTGGGAATCCTCGGTTTCGTGGCGCTGGTCGTCGGCGGGTTCCTCAACTACATCCGCGGGGCGTGGTACGGGTGGATCGTGGCCTCAGTGCTCGTCGTCGGGACAGGCGTTGCGAGGAGCATGTCGGTGGAGGTCATCGTCCACCTCGCACTCGTGCTGTTCTGCGGGTGGATGGCGTGGCGTGGTGACCGGAGTCGATCGCGGTGGTGGCCTCCGCTACGCCTGCTGCTCACCGAGCACCGCATGGCGCCAGGCGTCATCACGTACGTCCGGAGCGCGGGCGGATCCTCGTCGCCCACGAGCCGGCCTTACTTGATCCGGGTCGAGTCGCCCGCGTTGCCGGGCCGGCAGTGGGTCACCCCCTGCCGGTCCGAGTGGGGGTGGTCTCCCTACGTGGGGCGACCCGTGGTCGTCTGGTACCGCCCGTCCGATCCCCGGGTCGCGCTCGTGCTGGGGGAAGGCCCGCAGCGGACCCCGGAGGGCTTCACCGTGTTCCCACGGACCTGAGCGCTCGTAGGAGGAACCGGCCTCTCAGGTCGAGCCGTGCAGAAGCGTGTCGTGTGCGGGCTACCTGGCGGCGTCGGCATCGTCCACATCGCCGGTGCTCGCCCGGGTCTCGTCCGCGAACCGCGACCGCACGGACCGGACGAGGACGTCGTCCTCGCCCACGGCCTCGGCAGCCGCGGCAGCGGCCATCTCGGGGAGCTGGGCGAGCGCGGCGCGAGCGGTGGCCGTGATCTGCTGCCCGAGCGCTGTCATGGAGCCGCGCAGGGCCCGCTCGCTCAGCGTGACGGAGCGGAGGAGGCCGTGGGCGTCGAGCGCGACCGTCACGTCGCCTGTCGGCGACGTGACGGTCGGCGCAGCGAGAGCGAGTCCCTGCGCGACCGCGCGGGCACGGCGGAGCTGGTCGTCCGCCGTGCGTGCCCAGGCGTCGAGCTGCCCCAGCGTCTGCTCGTACCGCTCTGCGGCCTCGTCGCGTGCGTTCATCGGTGACCACTCCCGGATGCGGTGACGGCCGCTTGGTACGTGCGGCCGAGGGTGTTGGAGATGGAGTTCGCGGACCTGACGATCTCGCTCAGGCGGAGGTTGTCGGGGTTCCCGGGGAACGGGGACGCGAATGCCGCCTTCTCGAGGAGGTCTGCGATGCGTCGCAGACCAGGGATGACCTCCATCAGCCTGGCGTTGAGGTCGTCGAGGAGCTTGCACGCCGAACGGATCCCTCGCGTGAGGCGCTCGAGCCAGTCCTGGACCCGGCGGACACGGAGCGCGATCGCTGTGACCGCCTGGGGGACCACCCACGCCGTGCCGATGCCGACGCTGGTGATGACCTGCGTCGCCCACGAGATGAGCTTGCCCACGAGGTCGGCGATGATGTCCCGCACGATCGAGCGAACGAACCCCACGACGGCGCTCGCGACCTGCATGGCGTCACCCAAGCCTCCGGTCACGGACGCGACGACGTCGAGCCCCTGCCGGTAGAGGTCCGCGTAGGCCTGGTAGCCCGTCGCGGCCGGCCCCTGCCACCCGTCGAGCGAGCGGGCGACGTTGGTGCTGTACTCCTCGGCGCAGCTCGCGACACGGGTGGACACGTTCGTCCAGGTCTGGGCCTGGGCTGCGACCGCGCTGGGGCTGCCTGCGAGTGCGTCGAGCATCTGGGGCAGCGGCGGCATGTAGTCGAGCAGGAAGCCCGCTGCCGAACCGGCCATCGAGGCGATGGGGTCGACGATGAACTCCGCGGTGTCGGCCACCATGCCGACTCCGCCGGCGATGCCTTCCGCGAGGGCCCACTCGCCGCCGGAGAGCGCCGAGACGAAGCCGCTCGCGGGTCCGATGATCCGCAGGCTCTGGTGGGCCTCGCTCCAGGCGGGTCCGTGAGCCTCGGCGATCAGGTCGTTCACGGCAGTACCTCCGCGATCGCGACGAGCGCCTCGGTGATGCGCTCCTCGACGTAGTCGTAGGACGCTGCGCTCGCCCGGATCGCTGCCCTCTCCCCGTCGATCGCGGCGGCTGCGGCGCCGACGAGCGTCTTCGCACTGATCTCGGCCGCGGCGACCGCGGGCACCATGAAAGAGCAGAGGATCCCGAACGACGCGTCGGGAAGGGCCATCGCCGCGGCTGCCTGGGCGGCCTCGTTGAGGCCGTGGACCGGACCGTCGAGTGCTGTGGCGTGGGAGCGCATGGCGTCGGTGTCGACGACGAGCTCGCTCATCGGGCCTCCTCGTGGGGGATGGTGCCGCGCAGGACGGCGTCCAGCGTGTCGAGCAGCGACGTGTCGTGGAGGTCGACCGGGGGCGCGGCGACCTCGGCCTGCAGTGGTGCGGCCTGGGCACGGAGGTCGGCGATCGCAGCCTGGGTCACGGCGACGACGAGCGCGCCGAGTCCCTCGGCGCCGTGCTCACGCGCGCGGTCGGCGAGGACCACCTGCTGCACGAAGCCGTGGTGGTCGACGACCACGCGGACGGTGCCGTCGTCGCTGGTGGCGTCACCGGTGAGCTCGGCGATCCGCTCGGCGACCTCGCGCGCCCGCTCGGACGCGGCGAGGGCTTGTCGGAGCTGCTCGTCGATCGCGGTGCGCCACGCGGGGGTGCTCATGGAGCGGCACGGTAGCGACTCGTCCGGACGAACGTGCGCGTTCATCCACAAGCGGACGAACGGTACCCTGTCGGACGTTCGCCCCGCGCCGAGCGCGGCGGGTCGTGATGTCATGCTGGGTGGCCGCGTGGAGCATCGCGGGCCGAGGGCACCCGCCGACGCACGGAAGGACGGCTCCCCGCACCATGTCGCAGCGCACGATCCGCTGGTGGATGGCCGCCGACGCGGTCCTCGTCACGGTCTTCATGGTGCTGCTCGTGGCGCGGCTGAGCGCGGACGGTGGTGGCGCGAGCGCGGAGCCGACGGCGACGGCGTCCGTGTCGGTCGAGGGGCCGACGACCCCGGCGGGCGAGGAGACGAAGTTCCGCCTGCCGAGCGGGAACATCGCCTGCACGATGTCGGGGGCAGGGGTGACCTGCACGATCGCGTCGATCGCGTACGACCCGCCGGCGGTGGCGGGGTGCGACGGGCGGACGGGCCACGTGCTGGTGCTCAACGAGGACGGGTTCGCGTTCGCGTGCGTCCGAGGTCCCGCGCCGACGGTGGCCGGGGACGACGTCCCGACGCTCGAGTACGGCTCGTCGTCGGAGGTCGGGGGTTACACGTGCCGCAGCGCGACGGACGGGGTGCGGTGCACCGACGGCGACGGGGTGGGCTTCCACCTCGCGCGCGCGGCCTGGGCCGAGCTGCCCTGAGCCGGGTCGCCCCGGCGCACGGAGCCCCCTGGACCTGGCTGCCCTGACGCCGGAGCGCCAGGGCAGCCCTCGGGTCACCAGATGCGCACGCGCTCCTCGGGTGCGAGGTACAGCGCGTCGCCGGGCTGCACGTCGAACGCGGCGTAGAACTCGTCGACGTTGCGCACGACGCCGTTGCAGCGGAACTCGTTGGGCGAGTGCGGGTCGGTCGCGAGGCGGCGGATCACCTCGGCGTCGCGGCCCTTGGCCCGCCAGGCCTGCGCCCAGCCGAGGAAGAAGCGCTGCACGCCGGTGAGGCCGTCGATCACGGGCGCCTCGTCGAGGGGACGGCCGAGCGCGATCCGGTAGGCCTTGAGCGCGATGGACAGGCCGCCGAGGTCGCCGATGTTCTCGCCGATCGTCAGCGCGCCGTTGACGTGGTGCGAGCCGTCGAGCTGTGCGGGGGAGTAGGCGTCGTACTGCGCGATGAGGGCGCTGGTGCGGCGCTCGAACTCCGCGCGGTCCTCCGCGGTCCACCAGTCCTCGAGCTTGCCGGTGCCGTCGTACTTGCTGCCCTGGTCGTCGAACCCGTGGCCGATCTCGTGCCCGATGACCGCGCCGATCGCCCCGAAGTTCACGGCGTCGTCGGCCTCGGCGTCGAAGAACGGCGGCTGCAGGATCGCCGCGGGGAAGACGATCTCGTTCATGCCGGGGTTGTAGTACGCGTTGACCGTCTGCGGGGTCATGAACCACTCGTCGCGGTCGATGGGCTTGCCGATCTTCGCGAGCTCGCGGTCGAGCTCGAACGCGTTGGCGCGGCGCACGTTCCCGACGAGGTCGCTCGCGTCGACCTGCAGCGCGGAGTAGTCGCGCCACTTCACGGGGTAGCCGATCTTCGGGGTGAACGCGTCGAGCTTCGCGAGAGCCCTGGCGCGGGTGTCCTCGCCCATCCAGTCGAGCGCGGTGATCGACTCGCGGTACGCCTCGACGAGGTGCGCGACGAGCTCGTCCATGCGCTCCTTGTGCGACAGCGGGAAGTGCCGCGCCACGTAGACCTCGCCGACGGCCTCGCCGAGCACGCCCTGGACGAGCGCGACACCGCGCTTCCAGCGGTCCCGCAGCTCCTGCGCGCCGGTGAGGGTGCGGCCGTAGAAGTCGAAGTTCGCCTCGACGATCTCCTGCGTGAGGTAGGGGGCGCGGTCCGAGACCACGTGGTACGACAGCCAGGCCTTCCAGTCCTCGAGCGGCTCGGACGCCCACAGCTGCGCGAAGCCCTCCGCGAACTGCGGCTCCCGCACGACGAGCTGGTCGAGCGCGCCGGCCGGTGCGCCGAGCGCCTGCGCCCAGGCGTGCCAGTCGAACCCGGGCGCGGACGCCGCGAGGTCGGCGAGCGTCGTCGGGTTGTACGTGAGGTCGGCGTCGCGGTCCTTGACGACGTCGAAGTGGTGGGCAGCGAGCTTCGTCTCGAGCGCGACGACGCGCGCGGCGAGCGTCTGAGCGGCGTCCTCGTCGGCCGCCACGCCGCCGAGCCGCAGCATCCGCGCGACGTGCGGACCGTACGCGGCGAGGACGTCGGCGTACTGCTCGTCGCGGTAGTAGGCCTCGTCGGGCAGCCCGAGGCCGCCCTGGTGCAGGTAGACGACGTACCGCTCGGGGTCCTCGGCGTCGTTGTCGACCCACATGCCGACGGCACCGCCCGCGCCGGTGCGCTGCAGCGCCCCGAGGACGCCGACGAGCTCCGCCTGCGACGTGACGCCCTCGACGAGCGCGAGGTCGACGCGCAGCGGCGCGGTGCCGGCCGCCTCGATCGCGTCGGTGTCCATGAAGCTCGAGTACACGGCGCCCACCTTCGCGGCCGCGCTCGTCGTGTCGCCGGACTGCGCGGCCTGCGCCGCGAGGTCCTCGATGATGGTGTGGACCTGCTTCTCGGCCTCGTCGTGCAGCGTGCGGAACGTGCCGTCCATCGCCCGGTCCGCGGGGATCTCGTGGTGGGACTCCCACGTCCCGTTCACGTGGCGGAACAGGTCGTCCTGGGGGCGGACGGTGGGGTCGAGGTCGTTCAGGTCGAGGCCGCTTCGCGTCATGCACCCCAGCGTACGTACCACCTGCGCGGACACCGTGCGGGGTTCACCCGTGCGCTGCGGCAGGATGAGCGCATGCGCATCCACATCGGTTCCGACCACGCCGGCTACGAGCTCAAGGTCGCGCTCGTCGAGCACCTGCAGGCTGCAGGGCACGACGTCGTCGACCACGGCGCGCACACGTACGACGCCCTGGACGACTACCCGCCGTTCTGCTTCTCCGCGGGCGAGGCGGTCGTCGCCGAGCCGGGTTCGCTCGGCATCGTGCTCGGTGGCTCCGGCAACGGCGAGCAGATCGCCGCGAACAAGGTGAAGGGGGTCCGCGCGGCGCTCGCGTGGAACCGGGACACCGCCACGCTGGCCCGGCAGCACAACGACGCGAACGTCATCGCGATCGGCGCCCGCCAGCACTCGGTCGACGAGGCGATCGAGCTGGTCGAGGCGTTCCTCGCGGAGCCGTTCAGCGGCGACGAGCGTCACCAGCGCCGCATCGACCTCCTCGCGGAGTACGAGTCCCGCTGACCCCGGCCCGGGTAGCCCACCGCCGAGTGCGGACGGTCGCACCCGAGCGCGCACGCCGGGCGTGCGCGCTCGGGCCGTACCGTCCGCACTCGGCGGAGGGGGAGGTCAGAAGATCCAGGAGCAGACCGGGGCCACCGGCCAGGCGAACGCCGCGGACGTCGGGCGCAGGGTGCCCGGCGTGAGCTCCGTGACCAGGTCCGCGCGGCCGTACGCCGCCAGCGAGCGGGCGCCCAGGTAGACGGCGCCGAGCTCGCGCACGTCGACCCGCAGGTCCGGCTCGTCGTCGGTGCGGGTCACCTCCGCCGCCCAGCCGTCGGCGCCCTCGTCGAGCGTCGTCAGGCGCCACCGGCCGGCGTTGTCGGGCAGGCGGGCGTCCGTGACCTCGAGGACCACGTCGACCGGCGCGCTGTAGCGGCGGGCGGCGAGCGCGACCGGCAGGTCGAGCAGGCGGACCCACACGTTGTCGACGAGCCGCGGCGTGGCGCCGCGCAGGTCGACGAGCAGCGACACCAGGTGGTCGTCGGTGGCCAGCAGGCCCGTGGTGACCTCGCTCGTGAGGTCCAGGTCGAGGAGGAACGACCACAGGCGGTGCGCCGCGGCCGCGTCGACCGCCACGGCCTCGCGGATCGTGACCGGGAAGCGCGGGCCGGCCGCGGTGTGGTTCTCCTTGCGGCGCAGCGTCGCGTACGCGCGCGGGTCGCCCGCCTCGTCGTGCACCGTGACGATCCGCAGCGGCTCGCCGCCCTCCCGCCACGCCGGCGGGTCCACGACCCGGCCGCGGCGCAGCGCCTCGGTGGTCCGCGTGACCCAGCCGGGCCGGCCCGCGCCGGCGGCGACGTGCACCGCGTGCACGAGGTCCGCGTGGCGGTCCGGGTCGATGGTGTCGATCCGCACCGTCAGCGTCTCGCTGCCGGGCACGTCGCGCAGGCGGGCGCCGCGCGGCACCGTCAGCCGCGCGGAGTCGGAGGCCGAGCCGTAACCGAACCGGCCGTAGATCGCGGCCTCCATCGCGAACAGCGCGGAGACGGGCTCGCCGCGCTCGAGCGAGCGGCGGAAGTGGAAGTCGATCATCGCGGACAGCAGTCCGCGGCGGCGCTCGTCGGGGCGCACGCCCACGAACGTGAGGCCGGAGCACGGGACCTCGCCGCCGGGGACGGGGAGGTCGAAGTCGTACGACGAGTGCACCGCGCCGAGCGTGCCGTCGGGGCGCTCGACGCCCGCGCAGCGGTCCCACTCGAGGGAGTCGGGGACGATCGCGCTCGTCGCCTCGTCGGGCTCGAACGCGAACGCGAGGTGGTCGACGGCGAGGAACTCGGACTTGCGGTCCAGGGGCACCGCGACCGTGCGGTACCCGGGGGGAAGAGATGTCATGGGCGTCATCGTCGCCCCCGTCCCGGCCATTTCACCAGCGGATATGGGTGCCCCGGGCAGACGTCGCCCGATCAGCCGTCGGCGGGCTCGTCGTCGGGGAACCAGATCGCGCGCCGGACCGCGACGCGCGTGCCGTCGGCGACGAGCGGCGCGGCCTCGGCGCGCAGCTCGGCGAGCGCGCGCTGCCGGTGCCGCGCGGGCGGCTCGCCGGAGGCGTTGACGACGCGCCACCACGGCACGTCCGCGCCCGCGCGCGCCATGACCTGGCCGACCTGCCGGGGGCCGCCGCGTGCCCGCTCGCCGGTCGCCTCGAACCGGTCGGCGACGACCTCGGCGATCGTCCCGTACGTCATGACGCGTCCGGGCGGGATGGCCGCGACGACGTCGAGCACGGCCTCGAGGTACGCGTCGTCCACGACGAGCAGTGTGCCGCAGCCACCGCGGACGCCGTCAGCCGGCGCCCGTGCCCGCGACCCCGGTGGCGTCGGGCTCCGCGAGCAGCGCCGCCACCTGCGGCAGCGTGCGCGGGTCGCCCTGCACGACGAGCGTCGTGACGGCGGTCGCGCGCCACGCGGGGAGCTGGGCGCGCACGTCGTCGGGCGTCCCGACGAGCGCGACGTCCCGCACCAGCTCGGTCGGCACGGCCGCCGCTGCCCGCTCCTTGTCGCCGGCGAGGTAGTGCGCCTGGATCTCGTCGCACGCCTCGCGGTAGCCGAGCCGCACCAGCACGTCCCGGTGGAAGTTGGCGCCCTTGGCGCCCATACCGCCCGCGTACAGCGCGACGAACGGGCGCACCTGGTCGGCGGCGGCCTCGACGCTGTCGGCGAGCACCACGGCGACCGGTGCGACGACCTCGAACGCGGCCGGGTCGCGGTCGTCGGTGCGGGCCGCGAAGCCCTGCGCGAGGAGCGCGCGGTACTCGTCGTCCATGCGCGGCGAGTAGAACATCGGGAGCCAGCCGTCGGCGATCTCGGCGGCGAGCGCGACGTTGCGCGGCCCCTCCGCGGCGAGGTGGATCGGCAGGTCGCGGCGCAGCGGGGGCACGGTCGGCCGCAGCGCCTTGCCGAGGCCCGCGCCCTCGTCGGGCGGCAGCGGCAGGCGGTAGAAGTCGCCGGAGGACGTCACGGGCGCCTCGCGTGCGAGGACCTGCCGCACGACCGCGACGAACTCGCGCGTGCGGGCCAGCGGGCGCGGGTACGGCTGGCCGTACCAGCCCTCGACGACCTGCGGCCCCGACGCGCCGAGGCCCAGGACGAACCGGCCACCCGAGAGGTGGTCGAGCGTGAGCGCGGCCATCGCGGTCGCGGTCGGGGTGCGCGCGGAGATCTGGGCGATCGCGGTCCCGAGCCGCACGCGGCTGGTCCGCGAGCCCCACCACGCGAGCGGGGTCAGCGCGTCGGAGCCGTAGGCCTCGGACGTCCACACGGAGTCGAACCCGAGCCGCTCGGCGGCGAGCACGGTCTCGAGCGCACCGGGCGGCGGGCCGGCGGACCAGTAGCCCAGCGAGTACCCCAGTCGCATGCGACCCTCCGTGACGTCGTCGTCGTGCGGCCGTCGGGCCGCGGGGGCGCCAGGTTACCGGCGAGTAGGTGGGCGGTGCGCGCGTGGCCGGGTCAGGGATGGCGCCGGTCGGCGAGCGAGTTGAGCAGCGCGGCGCCGGTCGCCGCGTCGTCCACGGTCACGACGAGCACGCGGCTGCCGGTGCGGTGGACCTGGATCGCCGTGCCCGCCCGCAGCGCGAGCGCCGCGCGCCCGTCCTTGCCGATCCGGTACCCCCAGCCCCCGAACTCGCGCACCGGCCGGACGTCCACCACGTCCGCGCGCTGCACCTCGTCCAGCGGCACCCGGACCCGGGGCCAGCCGAGCACCGAGGTGGCCTCCAAGCCCCGGGAGTCGACCGTGACCCGCCACAGCAGCATCGCCGCGAGCAGCGCGGCGAGCGCCACGGGCACCGTGAGCAGGACCCACTGCTCGAGGACCACCGCGAGCGTGACGGTCGTGACGACCGCCGCGACCGCGGGGACCAGCGCCGCAGGGGACCCGACCGTGCGGGTCCAGGCCGCGCGCTGCGTGGGGGCGAGCGGCAGGCGGCGCGCGTCCGCCGCCACCGGCTCGAGCGCGGGACGCGGCGGGTCCGCCGGTGAGAGCAGGAACGCGAGCGCACCGAGGACGACCGCCGCGGCCAGCGCGAGCGTCACGGTGCCGCCCTCGGCCGGGGCGAGCGAGCCGTCCGCGAGGCCGCGCTGGCTCTCGATCGTGCCGACCTCGACGACCGCGAACAGCGCGCCGAGCCCGGCCGACGTGGCCGTCACGCCGCGGCGGGTCAGGCCGTCGTGCCCGCGCCACATCACGAACGCCCACTGCCCGACGCACAGGACCGCGCCGACGGCGAGCGGCACGAACGCCCCGGCGAACGACGAGTACCCGTCCGGGCCGTCGCTGCCCCAGTGCGTCGCGATCCGGTCGGGCAGCTCGTCGCGCCAGCCCAGGACGAGCACCGCGGCGCCGACGAGCAGCGCGAGCGGCAGGACGAGCGCCAGGAGCGTCGTGGTGCGGCGGTGGGGGACCGGCGGGCGCGCGGGTGCGGGGGAGGTGGGCGTCATCGGTCCTCCTGGGTCGGGCGGGCGAACGCGGCGCGGACCAGCGCGGCCGTCGCGTCCGGGGTGACACCCGCGCTGCGGGCGGCGGCGACGAGCGCGGCCACCGGCGCGTCGAGCGCGGCGTAGTCCGCGTGCTCGGCGATCACGGCGCCGCGGCCACGGCGCAGGTCGACGAGCCCCTCGTCGCGCAGGTCCTGGTAGGCGCGCAGCACGGTGTGGAGGTTCACCTCCAGCGACCCGGCGAGCACGCGTGCGGGCGGCAGGCGGTCACCGGTGCGCAGCTCGCCGGCCGCGACCGCGGTGCGCACCTGCGTGGCGATCTGCGCGAACAGCGGCTCGTCGCGCGCGGGGGCGACCGTCCAGAGCACGGCCGCAGGGTATTTGTTCGACGAGGACTAGAACAAGGGCGGAACGTCCCGCTCACCCGATTGGGGTGTCAGATGTAGATCGCCGGGTCGTCGATCTCGACGTCGAACGGTGCGGCGGCCGGACGACGCCGGACCTGGGCGGGCACGCCGACGGCGATCGCACCGGCCGGCACGTCGTGGATCACCACGGCGTTCGCCCCGACCTGCACGCCGTCGCCGATCCACACCGGGCCGAGGATCTTCGCACCCGCGCCGACCACGACGTTGTCGCCGAGCGTGGGGTGCCGCTTGCCGCGGCGCATGGACTTGCCGCCGAGCGTCGAGCCGTGGAACAGCACCACGTCGTCCCCGACCTCCGCGGTCTCGCCGATGACCACGCCCATGCCGTGGTCGATGAACAGGCGGCGCCCCAGCCGCGCGCCCGGGTGGATCTCGATGCCGGTGAGGAACCGGACCGCCTGCGACAGCAGGCGCGCCGGCAGCCGCAGCGCGGGCTCGCGCCACATCGCGTGGGCCACGCGGTACGTCCACACGGCGTGCACCCCGGGGTACGCGAGCGCGACCTCGAGCAGCGAGCGGGCCGCGGGGTCGCGACGGCGCGCGGTCTCGAGGTCCTCGCGGAAGGTGGCGACGAAGTGCTGCAGGGACGGCATGGGGACCTGGCTCTCGAGAGGCTCTCGAACGGGGGACGAAACAGGGCGGCGCAACGGAGACGCCGTGCCCCGGGCGCCGTGGCGGCCCGGGGCACGGCGCGGTGTCAGTCGAGCAGGTCGGCGTAGAGCACCGTCGACAGGTAGCGCTCACCGAACGACGGGATGATCGCGACGATCAGCTTGCCCGCGTTCTCGGGGCGCTCCGCGAGCTGCTTCGCGGCGGCCAGCGCGGCACCCGACGAGATGCCGACGAGCAGGCCCTCCTCGGCGGCGGCGCGGCGCGCGACCGCGACGGCCGTCTCGGCGTCGATGTCGATGACCTCGTCGTACACCGAGGTGTCGAGGATCTCCGGCACGAAGTTCGCGCCGATGCCCTGGATCTTGTGCGGGCCGGGCTGGCCGCCGTTGAGGATCGGCGACTCGGCGGGCTCGACCGCGACGATCTTGACGTCCGGCTTGCGCTCCTTGAGGACCTGGCCGACACCGGTGATGGTGCCGCCCGTGCCGATGCCGGCCACCAGGATGTCGATCTGGCCGTCGGTGTCGGCCCAGATCTCCTCGGCCGTGGTCTTGCGGTGGATGGCCGGGTTGGCCTCGTTCGCGAACTGGCGGGCGAGGATCGCGCCCGGACGCTCGGCGACGATCTCGTTCGCGCGGTTGACCGCGCCCTTCATGCCCTCGGAGCCCGGCGTGAGGATGAGCTCGGCGCCGAACGCGCGCAGCAGCGCGCGCCGCTCCTTCGACATGGTCTCCGGCATGGTCAGGACGACCTTGTAGCCGCGGGCCGCGCCGACGAACGCGAGCGCGATGCCGGTGTTGCCCGACGTCGCCTCGACGATCGTGCCGCCCGGCTTCAGCTCGCCGGACGCCTCGGCCGCGTCGATGATCGCGACACCGATGCGGTCCTTCACCGAGTTCGCCGGGTTGTAGAACTCGAGCTTGCCGACGACCGTGGCGGGCGCGCCGTCGGTGATCTTGTTGATGCGGACCAGCGGGGTGTTGCCGATGAGCGCGGTCGCGTCGTCGTAGATGCGTGCCATGGTTCCTCTTCGTCTCGAGCCGCCCGGGTGGCGGCGGATACAGGGGGACTTGCCTTGCGGGTGCTGCGGATGCCCCGGCGGACGGTGCGGGGGCGGAGTGCGGTCGACGCGACGTCGTCCCGCCGGGGCGAGCGCTGGCGGGACCGGACACGGCCCGAGGTGCTCGGGGGGTGTCGTCGCGCGCAGGAGCCAGCGCTCTACCGACAGCGACAACACCGCGCCACGAAGGCACGGCAGAAGGAGGCGGGGGCGGTCGTCCGCACGCTCATCGCTCTCCTCCAAGGCAGCCAGGACGGCCGCAGTCGCAGGTGACGCTATCGCGCGCCCGACACCTGGCGCAAAGGGGTCCGGGCATCGGGATCCGGTGGTCGCGCGGGTTCACCCGCGGCCCGGCACGCCCACGACGAGGCGGGCGGCCTCCTTCGCGTCCGCGTACGTCGGGGCGACGCCCACCGACAGCGGGAAGTCGACGGGGAAGTCCCCGAACAGCAGCCGGCCCGCGGCCGTCGCCGCGCCCGCGACCTGTGCCGCGACCTCGTCGGCGCACGACGCCGGCGCGTGCACGACGACCTCGTCGTGCAGGAAGTACACGAGGTGCGGCCGCCCCTGGAACGGCGGTCGCACCAGCCCCGGCGCGCCGGCGTCGGCGCCCAGCGCCCACAGCCGGCGCCGCAGCTCCGCGAGCCAGCACAGCGCCCACTCCGCGGCCGTGCCCTGCACGACGAAGTTGCGCGTGAACCGCCCCCACGAGCGGGTCTGCGCGCGGGCGCGGGACTGCTCGCGGTCGCTCGCGTCGGGGTCGAGCGCCTCCGCCTGCACCCGGGACCACGCCTCGTCGGGCCGCGGTGAGCTGCGCCCGAGCAGCGTCGAGACGACCTCGCCGCGCTCCCCGGCGCGCGCCGCCTCCTCGACCAGCCCCACCGCCGCCGGGAACGCCTGCAGCAGCCGGGGGAGCACCGCGGCGCTCGCCCCCGTCGTCCCGCCGTACAGGGCGCCGAGCATCCCGACCTTCGCGAGCGCGCGCTCCGGCACGACGCCCGCCTCCACGATGCCGCCGTACAGGTCGCGCCCGGCGCCGGCGGCGGCCATGCGCTCGTCGCGGGCCATGCCCGCCAGGACCCGCGGCTCGAGCTGGGCGGCATCCGCCACGACGAGCCGCCACCCCGGGTCCGCACGCACCGCGGTGCGCAGCAGGCGCGGGATCTGCAGCGCTCCGCCGCCGCTCGACCCCCACCGGCCGGTCACCACGCCGCCCACCACGTACTCGGGGCGGAACCGCCCGTCCGGCACCCACGTGTCGAGCCACGCCCAGCCGTTCGCCGAGTGCAGGCGCGACAGCTTCTTGTACGCGAGCAGCGGGGCGATCGCGGGGTGGTCGACGCCCTCGAGCTCCCACTGCCGGGTCGAGGACACCGCGAGCCCCACGCGGCGCAGCGCGCGCAGCACGTCCGGCAGGGAGTCCGGGTTGAGGGTCGGGGCGTCGAGCGCCGCGCGGACCTCCGACGCGAGCCGGGCCATCTCGGGCGGGCGCTCGCCGTGCGCCGGGCGCTCGCCCAGGAGCCCGCGCAGCACCTCGTCGTGCACGGCCGCGTCCCACGGCAGGCCCGTGTGGTGCATCTCCGCGGCGACGAGCGCGCCCGCGGACTCGCCCGCGACCAGCAGCCGCAGCCGCCCGGGTGCCGTGCCGGCCGCCACGGCGGCGTCCTGCGCGTCGAGCTCCGCGAGGCACGCCGCCAGGTCCGGCCCGCCGGCGGGCGCCTGCTCCACGGGCGCGGGCGCGCCGGTCCCGTCGTCGGCGACCGCGTCGAACAGCGTCTGCGCGGCGGGGGAGGCGGGTGCGGGCTCGTCGGGGGACGGCGTGTCGAACGGCCCGGGCGGGGCCGTCGCGAGGTCCGACGACGCGCACGACGCCGAGCGCCGCAGCAGCCGGTGCGTGAGGCGCAGGTCGAGACAGCGCTCGACCCGCACGCCGTCCGCGAGCAGCCGCGGGTACCAGGCGCGCGTGTCCGCCCACGCCCACCGCACCGCGCGCTCCGGCCCGAGCACGCGCGCCCCGGCCTCCCGCACGGCGACCACCGGCCGGCGTCCCGGCGCGGCGTCCGCGTCGGGGCCGGCGTCCGGCGGTGACCCGGGCTCGCCCGGGCGCGCGACGACGACGATCACCCCCCGAGCCTCCCGCACCGCGCCCACACGCCACCGCACGGCACGCGAGGCGCGCGGGACGACGCCCGCGACGCTCGGCCCGGCGGCGCCCCGGTCAGGCGGTGCTCGGTCAGGCGGGGACGCCCAGCTCGTCGAGCCACGCCTCCGCGAGCAGCCCGTTGCCCGCGGGCGTCAGGTGCACGCCGTCCGTCGTCCAGTGCTCCGCGCCCGCCGCCTCCGACGCCTCCGCGAACAGCCGGTCCGCCGCCAGCAGCCGCGTGCGGTACTCGGTCGCCAGGCGTCGCACCACGTCGATGCGCGGGTCCAGGTCCTCACGCCACGCCTTCTGCTCCGGCGTCAGCGGCAGGAGGAACGGCTCGACGAGCACGATCCGCGCCCCGAGGCGCTCGCGCGTCACGTCGAGCACCGCGCGGTAGTCCTCCTCGTACGCCTCCGTGCTCGTCACGCGGCCCTGGTCGTAGCGCCGCCACGTGTCGTTGACCCCGACGAGCAGCGAGACGACCGTCGGCTCGAGCGCGAGCGCGTCCCGCTCCCACCGCGCGCGCACCAGCGCGGCCGTGTCCCCGCTGACCCCGCGGTTGAGGAACGACAGCTCCAGGTCCGGCCGCCGCGCGCCCGCGAGCGCCGCCGCGATCGCCACCCACCCGTGCCCGAGGCTGGCCGGGTCCCGGTGGTCCCGGCCCCAGTCCGTGATGGAGTCGCCCTGGAAGAGCACCCGGTCGCCGTGGGTGAAGAACGTCGTCACGCGCACATCCCACCACAGCGCCCCCCGGACGGGTGACGGCGACACGTCCCCTAGGCTGGGCGTCGCGCGGGACCTCCCGCGCGACGGGGTGTGGCGCAGGTTGGTAGCGCGTCCGCTTTGGGAGCGGAAGGTCGCCGGTTCGAATCCGACCACCCCGACCGACGTGCCGGGGCGCACCCGCTCCTGGTGCGCCCGCGGACGGTGACGGCCCTGGTCAGGCGTCCCCGCGACCGCTCGCGACCCCGATGAGACCGCGGCGGTGGGCCAGGTCCACGGCTTCCGCGCGGCCGGACGCGCCGAGCTTGGCGAGCACGTTCGACACGTGCACCGAGACGGTCTTGCCGGAGATGAACAGGCGCGCGCCGATCTGGTTGTTGGACAGCCCCTGCGCGACGAGCGCGAGGACCTCCGCCTCGCGGGCCGTGAGCACGTCGGCACCCTGGCCCGGCGCGCCGCCGACGGGCAGGCGCGCCCGGCGCACGAGCCCGCGCACCGCCTCGGTGAGCGGGGCGGCGCCCATCGCCTCGGCCTCCTCGAGCGCGCAGCCCGCCTCGGTCGCGGCCGCCTCGCGCTCGCCCGCGAGCACGAGCGCCTCCGCGAGCCGCCAGCGCGAGCGCGCCTGCTCGTAGCGGTGGCCGTAGCCGAACGCCTCGACGGTCGTGCGCCACAGGTCGACCGTCCCGGGCGAAGAGCCCTGCAGCCGCGCGTGCTCGGCGCGCGCCCGCGCGGTCCACGCGATCCCCTCCGGGCCGATCCGACGCCCGGGCGGCAGGGGCCGGGCGGACGTCGTCTCGACCCGCTCCGCGAACGCCGCACCCGCCGCGACGAGGTCCGCGGCGTCCTGGCCGCGCACGCGCCGCTCGGCCGCGGCGTCCGCGAGCGCCGCGAGGGCGAGCGACGACAGCCAGATGCCGCCGAAGAACTCCGGCAGCCACGCCTGCGAGAGGTGCTCGATCGCGCGCCGCGCCCGGTCGACGGCCTCGTCGTACCGGCCGAGCCACGTGAGCGCGTCCGCGGCGCACCCGCCCGCCGCGAGCGCGACGTCGGGGATCTTGCGCCACAGCGGGTCGAGCGCGACGCAGCGCTCCACGATGTCGACGTCGCCGCGGGCGACCGACGCGTACAGCACGGCGAGGTCGATGAAGCCGCCGTCCTCGACGCGCTCGCGGGCGGGGACCTCGACGCGGGACAGGTCGCCGCGCACGTACGCGGTGAGCGTCGCGTACCCGGCGAGCTCCAGCCCGTAGCCCGAGCTCGTCATGCCCATCGCGCGGGCGCGCTCGAGCCCCGCCGCCGTGAGCTCGGCGGTCCCCGCCAGGTCGCCCGCGTCGTAGCGGCCGGCGGCCATGTTGGCGAGGATGCGCAGCTCGGTCTCCCCGTCGCCGACCGACCGCGCGGCGGCGAGTGCCTCGGCGAGGATCGCGTCGGCGCGGTCCGCGTCGTCGGAGAGCACCAGGACGGCCAGCGACGTGAGCGCGTCGGACTCGGCGTCCACCGCGCTGACGTTGCGCGCGGTGGCCAGCGCCTCCTGCACCACGTCGAACGCCTCGACGTCCCGGTCGAGCTGGACGAGCGAGCGGCCGTGCGTCGCGAGCGCCCACGCGCGGGTCGCGCTGGGGGTGGGCGGCAGCTCCTCGAGCGCGCGTGCCGTCTCCTCGAGCGCCTTGGCGGGACGGTCGGACGCCTGCAGGTGGCGCGCGAGCCGGATGCGCAGCTCGGGGCGCTCGTCGTCGCTCGCGGCCTCCACGGCGGACCGGGCGATCTGCACGGCGCGGTCGCGGCGCGCGGTGTTCGCGGCGGCGTCCGCGGCGGCGGCGAGCGTCGCGACGCGCGAGCCCGCCCCGGGCACGGCGTCCCACAGGCTTAGTGCGACCTCGAGGTGGCGCAGCTCCTCCTGCGGTGCGAGCAGCTCGTGGGCGGCCGCGGCCGCGTCGAGGGACGCCTGGAGGGCGACCGGCAGGTCGGGCGCCGCGAGCGCGTGGGTCGCGAGCTCCGCAGGTGTACCGAGCGCGGGGTCGTCGCGCAGCACGCGCACGTACGCCTGGTGCAGCGCGGACCGCTCGCCGGGCAGCAGGTCCGCGGCGATCGCCTCGCTGAGCAGCGCGTGCCGGAACGCCAGGTGCCCGTCCTCGACGCCGAGCACGTGCTGGCCGACGGCCTCCCGCAGCGTCGAGTCCACGTCCAGCCCCGGCACGGCGACCCGGGCGGCGGCACGCAGCAGCGGCTCGCCGACGCGCCGGCCCGCGACCGCCGCGACGCGCACGAGCTGCTGCACCGCGGGGTCGAGCTGCTCGACGCGGGAGCGGAGCACGTCCGCGAGCGTCCACGGCAGCGCCTCGTCGTCGCCGCCCTCCAGCAGCTCCTGCGCGAAGTACGCGTTCCCGCCCGACCGCTCCGCGACGCGGCGGACCGTCGGCTCGGGGACGGCGTGGCCCGTCAGCGCGGACGCGAACTGCGCGACCTCGTCGGTGGTGAACGGGGGCAGCTCGAGCCGGCTCACGCGCGGGTGCCGCGCGAGCTCGGCGGCCACCGGGCGCCACGGGTGCCGCCGGTGCAGGTCGTCGGTGCGGTAGGACACGACGAGCAGCACGGGCTCGGTGGTCATGCGTGCGACGAGGAAGCGCAGGACGTCGCGGCTCGACGCGTCCGCCCAGTGCGCGTCCTCGACGACGAGCAGGAGCGGCCGGTCGGGGCGCGCGACCGCGGCGAACAGCTCCGACAGCCCCTCGAAGAGCTGGAGCTGGTCCCCGTCGCCGACCGACTCCGACGGCGCGCCGTGCACCAGGCGGCCCAGCGCGGGCCGCGCCTCGAGCGTCGCGGCCACGACGTCCGGCGCGAGCTCCCGGAGCCGCGACACGGCCTCCGCGAACGGCAGGTAGGGCAGGCCGATCTCGCCGAGCTCGATGCAGTGCGTCACGACGACGGTCGCGTCGGTCGTCGTCGCGGCGACGTGCCGCAGCAGCGCGGACTTGCCGACGCCCGCGTCGCCCGCGAGCAGGACGGCGCCGGGCATGCCGGAGCCCGCCCGGCGCAGGGCCTCGCCGAGTGCGGCGACCTGCTCCGAGCGGGCGACGAAGGGGGTGCTCATCGGGCCGCGGACCACGCCCCCGATCCTCGCAGCGACCACCGACGTGCGACAGGTTCCCGCGCCGTGCCGCCGCCGGGTGCGCGACCGCGGCGCGCGGCGCGACGGCTGCGTCGGCGCTCGGCACCGTCGCGCGCCGCCCGCAGGCCCGTCACCAGCTGCTCCCGGCGGTAGGCGAGCTCCGCCTCGTGCCCGGGTCCCCACTGCTCGCTCATGTCCGTCTCCCTCAGACCGGGGCGGGTCGTCCCGCCGTGATGCCTCGACTCTGGTGCTGAGTCGCGGGTCGGCGGATCGGGAGGTCGTCGGGTCGTGCCTCACGTCCTCGTCGGGCGTGCGTCTGAGGTACCTCAGATCCCGTTGCTCGGTCTCAGGCGGAGCCGCCCGGCACGCGGGAGGCGACGAAGTGCGCGAGGCCGAGCGCGCCGACGGTCGCGGCGCGCGGGCCGAGCCGGCTGACCTGCAGGTCGACCGAGCGGCCGGCGGACCGCTCGACCTCCCGGCGCACGGCGGTGGCGATCTCGACGCGCGAGCCGAGGCCGCCCCCGAGCACCACGAGCCGGGGGTCCACCAGGCAGCGGATCGACACCACGAGGTGGGCGACCGCGGCCGCCACGGTCGTCACCGCGTCACGCGCCGCAGGGTCGTGCGGGGCTCGTGCCAGGACGTCCCGCGTCGCGACGACCTCGGCGGCCCGTGCCGCGTACTCGCGTTGCAAGCCGGGGCCGGAGGCGACGTCCTCGAGGATCCGGCCACCCGGCACCGCGCTGGCGGTGACCAGCGGGAGGTCGAACACCTCGCCGGCGCTGCCGGTCGCGCCACGCTGGAGCCGCCCGCCGAGGACGAGCCCGACCCCGATGCCCGTGCCGAGGGCGACGAACGCCAGGTCGTCCTCGCCGCCCCACAGCCGTTCCCCCCCAGGCGGCGAGCGCGACGTCGTTCTCCATCGCGACGGGCGCGCCGACGCGGGCTCCGACACGGTCGCCGTCGCCGTCTCGCAGTCGGGCGGGACCGAGGAGATCGTCGAGGCGATGCAGCAGGCCGCCCGGTGCGGCGCCCGCACGATCGCCGTCACCAACGGCGCCGACTCGCCGCTCGCCCGCGGCGCCGACCTGGCGCTCGTCACCGCGGCGGGCACCGAGCTCGCCGTCCCGGCGACCAAGACGTACACGGCCCAGCTCGTCGCGCTCGCCGTGCTCGCGCTCGCGGTGGGGGACGAGCAGCGGCTGCTGGGCCGGCTCGACGACGTCCCCGAGGCGGTGTCCCGGATGCTCGGCACCGCGGAGGCGACGGCCGCGCTCGCGGCCGAGCTGCGCGACGTCGAGCGCATGGTCGTCACGGCGCGGGGGCTGGCGCTGACGACGGCGCGCGAGATCGCGCTCAAGCTCCAGGAGGCGTGCCACCTCGCGGCGGTGGGGCTCTCGGCGGCCGACCTGCAGCACGGGCCGATCGCGATGCTCGACGCGCGCACGCCGGCGCTGCTCGTCGCGTCGCCCGCGGACGCCGCCGTGTCGGCGGGGATGGTGGAGACGGCCCGCCGCGCCCGCGCGGCGGGAGCGGGGTGCACGTGCTCGGTGGCGACGACGCCCTCGCGGCCGTCGCGGACACGCGAGTCGCAGACCCGGACCTGCCGCCGGAGCTCGCCCCCATCCCGCTCGTCGTGCCCGGTCAGCTGCTGACCCTCGCGCTCGCGCGTGCCAAGGGCCTGGACCCGGACACCCCGCGCGGGCTGAGCAAGGTCACGCAGACCGCCTGAGCGGCGCCGTCGCCCGGTCCGGGTCGTGGTGGGGGAGGGCGACGAGCGCGAGGACCGCGACGAGCGCGCCCAGCGCGGTGCAGGCGACGCGGTCGAGCGCGAGCGCGGTCGCGTCGCCCGGTGCGCCGAGCGACGTCATGAGCAGGGCCATCGGTGTGATGGCGAGCATCGCCAGCCCGTAGTGCCGCATGACGAGCACCTCGGTCACGAGCTGGAGCGCGACGACGAGCGCTCCCGTCGCGGCGAGCGACAGGTGCGCGGCGAGCAGCGGCCACGCGACGAGCGCGCCGAGCGCGGTCCCGGCGGCGCGCTGCAGGCCGCGGGTGACGACGTGCCCGGCGGTCGCTCCCTGCAGCGCGGCGGTCGACCCCATCACCGCCCACGGGCTGTGGCCCGACCCGCCGAGTGCGGCGACACCGCCGGCGGTGAGCCCGGCGACGAGCACGCGCGTCGTGTCGCGGCGCGGCACGTACGCGGTGCGCAGGGTGCTGCGCAGCGTCCGCCGGGAGGGCAGTGCGCGGGGCGTGCCGCCGAGCGCGACCTCGAGGTCCTCGAAGGCGGTGACGAGCGTGGCGGTCGCGGCCCGGGTGCGGGGGCGTGAGGCGTCGTCGGCCAGCACGTCCCGCGCTCGCTCCACCAGGGCGAGCGCGCGCTCGCGGGAGGCGGGTGCGCCGGTCGCGAGCGCCCGGTCGGTGGTGTCGCTCGCGCGCCGGACCGCGACGCGGGCGGGCCCGGCGGGGTGGACGAGCACGCCGGAGCAGCAGACGAGCCACGCGACCGCGGCGCCGACGACCGCGGCGAGGCCGCGCGGCCCGAGGTCCGCGAGCGTCGGGGAGCCCGCGAGGCCGGCGCCGACGCCGAACACGACGATCGTCGCGCCGGGCGGACCGGTCCGCAGCGCCCCGCAGAGCACGTGCGTGCCGGCGGCGACGAGTGCGGCGAGCAGGACCGTCACGACGGCGTGGGCGTGCAGCGCGGCGGCGAGGGTCGCGACGACGATGGCGCCGACGAAGCACGCGCCGACGACCGCGAGCAGGCCGCCCCGGCGCCGGTACGGCTCCCAGCGCCCGTAGAGCGAGGCGAGGGCCGCGAGCGACGCGTAGCCCGCGAGCTCGTCGTGCCCGGTGAGGGCGACGACGGTGAGCGCGAGGCCCACGGCGAGCGCGCACCGGACCGCCGCGGCGAGGGTCGAGTCGGCGGGGGTGGGGCGCAGCGCCCGGCGGACGTGCTCGCGGTCGAGGACGATGCGGGCGGCGTGGGCGTGCGGGCGCAGTGCGGGGGAGGGCATCGCGACCACGATAGTTCACGAGTGAACTACCGGTGAACCAGTACGTTGGTCACATGGATGCCGTCGACCACGCCCGCGCGCAGTGGGCCGAGGGCCGACCCGACGTCGACACCACCGGCATGGAGGTCGTCGCGCGCCTCATGCGCCTCGCCTCGCTCGTCGGGCGACGGCACGACGACGCGCTCGCCGGCCACGGCCTCACCACGGGGGAGTTCGAGGTCCTCGCCGCGCTGCGCCGCGTCGACCGGCCGCTGCGCGCCCGCGAGGTCGCGACGCTCACCTCGAGCCCCGGCGCCACGTCCACCAAGCGGCTCGACCGCCTCGCCGACGCCGGCCTCGTCGAGCGCCGCACGTTCGAGCGCGACCGCCGCGGCGTCCTCGTCACGCTCTCCGAGGCCGGCCGCGCGCTCGTCGACGAGGTCTTCCCGCAGCACGCCGCGCGCGAGCTCGCCCTGCTCACCGACCTGTCCGCCGACGAGCGCGCCCGGCTCGCCGCGCTCCTGGCGCGCGTCCTCGCGACCGCCGAGCGCGCCTGACCTGTCCCGCCTGACCCGCTCCGGTGGACGACGACCCGCCCGTCGCGCAGGATCGGCCCATGGACGCGCAGCCCGGCAGGTCGTTCGGCTGGTCCGACATGTGGGTCGCCCCCGAGGACGACCCGCGCGAGGAAGGTGGACCGGTCGTCGGCGAGCGCGCGACCCTCGTGCGCTACCTGCGCGACCGGCGCCTCACCCTCGAGCTCAAGTGCGCCGACCTCACCCCCGAGCAGCTCGCCCGCCGCTCCGTCGAGCCCTCCGACATGTCCCTGCTCGGGATCGTCCGGCACCTCGCCGAGGTCGAGCAGTACTGGTTCCGCGTCGTCATGGCCGGCGAGCGCCCCGACCGCCACTACCGCGGCTCGGCCGTCGTCGCGTTCCGTGACGCCGTCGGCGACGACGAGCACGTCACCGACGCCTGGACGCGCTGGCGCTCCGAGGTCGACTACGCCGAGCGCCTCGTCGACGCCGCGCCCGACCTCGGCCGGCGCGGCACCGGACCCGAGCAGCCAGAGCTCCGCGAGGTCCTGGTCCACATGATCGAGGAGTACGCCCGCCACCTCGGCCACGCCGACCTCCTGCGCGAACGCATCGACGGCCGCATCGGCCAGTGACCGCCGCCCGTCCGTGTCGCCCCGGCGCGGAGCGGAACGGCCGTCGCGCCCATGCCCCGGCCGCACCCATCGGTGTCGACGACCGACCCTCGGGTCAAGGAGCTCATGCGGCGGTTCGATGCTCGCTCCGGGAAGGCCTCGGTGGCCACGGTCGCGGCAGCGCGGTAGTACGGCAAGGCCTGTGGAGCGGACGACGGGAATCGAACCCGCGTAGCCAGTTTGGAAGACTGGGGCTCTACCATTGAGCTACGTCCGCGCGGGCCGCACTGGTGCGGCCGGCGGCGTCAAGGGTACCGGCTCGTTCCGGTCCGTCCGAACGCCTGCGGCGAGCGCGCGGGGGAGCGGCCCCACGCCGCGCCGGCCGCTGACCGGTCGCTGCCGGTCGGTGCCGGCCCGTAGGGGCGGTGCGGACGTGGTCGGGATTCGTCCGTGCTCCGGCGTGTGACGTACCATCGAGGGTCGCCCGTGCGCGCAGCAGAGCATCTCGTGCCTGACGCCGCGCCGGAGCCCTCGCACCGCCGCCGGGAACGGCGAACCACCCCGATCAGTTGGAGAGCATCGAAGTGAAGAGCGCCGTCGAGACCCTGGAGCCGACGAAGGTCAAGCTGACCGTCGAGGTGACGTACGACGAGCTCCGCCCGAGCATCGAGCACGCGTACCAGCACATCGCGGAGCAGGTGACGGTGCCGGGCTTCCGCAAGGGCAAGGTGCCGCCGCGCATCATCGACCAGCGCGTCGGTCGCCCGGCGGTCATCGAGCACGCGGTGAACGAGGGCCTGGGCGGTTTCTACGCGGAGGCGATCCGCGAGAACAAGCTGCGCCCGCTGGGTCAGCCCGAGGTCGAGGTCACGAAGGTCCCCGGCCTGGTCCCCGGCGAGGAGACCGGTGAGCTGCACTTCTCGGCCGAGGTCGAGGTGCGCCCGGAGATCACGATCCCCGCGCTCGACGAGATCGCCATCGAGGTCGAGGGCGTCGAGGTCGAGGACGCGGACGTCGAGGGCCGCCTGGACGCGCTGCGTGAGCGCTTCGGCACGCTCGTCGGCGTGGACGCCCCGGCGCAGGCCGGCAACTTCGTCGTGATCGACCTGGTGGCGAAGATCGACGACACCGAGGTCGACTCGGTGTCGGGCATCAGCTACCAGATCGGCTCGGGCAACATGCTCGAGGGCCTGGACGAGGCGCTGACGGGCCTGTCGGCCGGCGAGACGACGACGTTCGAGACCGAGCTGGCCGGCGGCGAGCACGCGGGCGAGAAGGCCCTCGTGACGGTGACCGCGTCGACGGTCAAGGAGCGCCAGCTCCCCGACGCGGACGACGACTTCGCGCAGCTCGCCTCCGAGTTCGACACGCTCGAGGAGCTCAAGGCGGACCTGCGCGAGCAGGTCGCGCGCACCAAGGTCTCGAACCAGGCGGTGCAGGCCCGTGACCTGCTCGTCGAGAAGCTCGTGGGCAGCATCGAGATCCCGGTGCCGTCCGGTGTCGTCGAGGCCGAGGTGCACCGCCACCTGGAGTCCGAGGGCCGCCTGGAGGACGACGAGCACCGCGCCGAGGTGACGGAGCAGGCGCAGGTCGCGCTGCGAAACCAGATCCTCCTCGACACGCTCGCCGAGCAGCTCGAGATCAAGGTCTCGCAGCAGGAGCTCGTGGAGTACCTCGTGCAGGCCTCGCGCCAGTACGGCATGGACCCGAACACGTTCATCAAGACGCTCGACGAGGGCGGCCAGATCCCGGCGATGGTGGCCGAGGTCGCGCGCTCGAAGTCGATCGCCGTGGCGCTGCGCCGCGTGAAGGTCACGGACCCGTCGGGTGCCGCGGTCGACCTGTCCGACTTCATCGGCACGGACGAGGACGACGCCGCCGAGGCGCAGGACGACGCGGCTGCTGCCGCCGCCGTCGCGGACGCCGCGGTGGACGCGACCGCCTGAGTCCCACCCGTTCGACCGGAGCCCGTCACCGCACGTCGGTGGCGGGCTCCCGTCGTCCTGCGGGTGGCGGGCTGCGCCGTCAGCGAAACGGGCCGCGGCCGGGCCGGTTCTGCGGCGGCCGGGCGTTAGTGTCACTGCGACGCAAGGACGCCGCTTCGACCAAGGAGCCTTCGTGAACGACTTCCCGGCCATGGCCCGGGCCGATTCCCCCGGACTCGGCCTGAACGACCACATCTACAACCGGCTGCTGCGCGAGCGGATCATCTGGCTCGGTTCCGAGGTGCGCGACGAGAACGCGAACGCGATCTGCGCGCAGATGATGCTCCTGGCCGCGGAGGACCCGGACAAGGACATCTGGCTCTACATCAACTCGCCCGGCGGCTCGATCACGGCCGGCATGGCGATCTACGACACGATGCAGTACATCAAGCCGGACGTGGCGACGATCGCGATGGGCATGGCGGCGTCGATGGGCCAGTTCCTGCTCTCGTCGGGCGCCAAGGGCAAGCGTTACGCCACGCCCCACGCCCGCGTGATGATGCACCAGCCGTCGGGTGGCATCGGCGGTACGGCCACCGACGTGCGCATCAACGCCCAGCTGATCCTGCACATGAAGACGGTGCTCGCGGAGCTGACCGCCGCGCAGACCGGCAAGACGGTGGAGCAGATCAACTCGGACGCGGACCGTGACCGGTGGTTCACGGCGCAGGAGGCGCTCGAGTACGGGTTCATCGACCACGTCGTCGAGGCCGCGAGCTCCGTGACGGGCCGCGGCGGGACCGCCTGAGCGTTCGAGACCGAGGAGAACCAGTGAGCACCGAGTCCCAGTTCATCGCCCGGGCGGGCGCGCTCGCGGGCGGCTTCGGCCGCCCGGCCGCGGCGGGTCCGTCGGCCCGCTACGTGCTGCCGCAGTTCGAGGAGCGCACGGCCTACGGCTTCAAGCGCCAGGACCCGTACACCAAGCTGTTCGAGGACCGCATCATCTTCCTCGGCGTGCAGGTGGACGACGCGTCCGCCGACGACGTGATGGCGCAGCTGCTGGTCCTGGAGAGCAACGACCCGGACCGCGACATCACGCTGTACATCAACTCGCCCGGTGGCTCGTTCACGGCGCTGACGGCGATCTACGACACGATGCAGTACATCAAGCCGGAGATCGCGACCGTGTGCCTGGGGCAGGCGGCGTCGGCGGCGGCCGTGCTGCTCGCGGCGGGCACGAAGGGCAAGCGCCTCGCGCTGCCCAACGCGCGCGTGCTGATCCACCAGCCGGCGATGGAGGGTGGCGGCTACGCGCAGGCATCCGACATCGAGATCCACGCCAACGAGCTGATCCGGATGCGCGAGTGGCTCGAGGAGACCATCGCGCACCACTCCGGCCGCGAGGTCGCGCAGGTCCGCCAGGACATCGAGCGCGACAAGATCCTCACGGCGCAGCAGGCGCTCGAGTACGGCCTGGTGGACCAGGTCCTCGCGAGCCGCAAGGGCGCCCGTCCGACGGTCATCGAGCCGTCCTGACGCGACGCGACGGCGGGTGCACCCGGGCGACGCCCCGGCCGCACCCGCCGTCGTCACGTCGCCTCCAGGGGCCTCTCAGGGGTCTCGATAGCCCAGATCGGACCCTGTGAATCGATTCACGACCCCAGGTCCGCCCGGACGAGCGAGGACACGCCGCGACACGATGCGGGGTACGCCTGACAGGGTGCGCGGCGTAGTGTCCAATGGGAGACCGGCGCCGGGCCCGACGGGCACCCGGCGGCCGAGCCGGCCGTGACACCTCCGGGTGACGGGCCGGGTGGCAGGGCCGGGCGACCGGCAGCACGACGACGACAGGACGCAGGCCGCGTGGGGCGGCGGAGCGCGACGAAGGGACGAGACGTGGCTCGGATCGGGGACGGTGCCGACCTGCTCAAGTGCTCCTTCTGCGGCAAGTCCCAGAAGCAGGTCAAGAAGCTCATCGCGGGACCTGGCGTCTACATCTGCGACGAGTGCATCGAGCTCTGCAACGAGATCATCGAGGAGGAGCTCGCCGAGGCCAACGAGACCGGCCTGGTCGAGCTGCCCAAGCCGCGGGAGATCTTCGCGTTCCTCGAGCAGTACATCGTCGGGCAGGAGTCCGCGAAGCGGGCGCTGTCGGTCGCGGTCTACAACCACTACAAGCGCATCCAGGCCGGCGAGGGCGTGCGCAACGCCGACGACCAGGTCGAGATCGCCAAGTCGAACATCCTGCTCGTCGGCCCCACGGGGACGGGCAAGACGTACCTCGCCCAGACGCTCGCGCGGATGCTCAACGTCCCGTTCGCGATCGCCGACGCCACCGCGCTGACGGAGGCCGGCTACGTCGGCGAGGACGTCGAGAACATCCTCCTCAAGCTCATCCAGGCCGCCGACTACGACGTCAAGAAGGCCGAGCAGGGGATCATCTACATCGACGAGATCGACAAGATCGCCCGCAAGAGCGAGAACCCGTCGATCACGCGCGACGTCTCCGGCGAGGGCGTGCAGCAGGCGCTGCTGAAGATCATCGAGGGCACCACGGCGTCGGTGCCGCCCCAGGGCGGGCGCAAGCACCCGCACCAGGAGTTCATCCAGATCGACACGTCGAACGTGCTGTTCATCGTCGCCGGCGCGTTCGCGGGGCTCGACGACATCATCGCCGCCCGGGCGCGCAAGCGCGTCGTCGGGTTCGGCGCCCCGCTCGTGACGAACCACGAGGAGGGCGACCTGTTCTCCGAGGTGCGCCCGGAGGACCTGCAGAAGTACGGGCTGATCCCCGAGTTCATCGGGCGCCTGCCCGTCGTGGCGGCGGTGGGCCGGCTCGACCAGGACGCGCTCGTGCGGATCCTCACGGAGCCGCGCAACGCGCTCGTCAAGCAGTACCAGCGGATGTTCGAGATCGACGGCGTCGAGCTCGAGTTCGAGGACGACGCGGTCGCCGCGATCGCGGACCAGGCGCTGCTGCGCGGCACCGGCGCGCGCGGCCTGCGGGCGATCATGGAGGAGGTCCTCCAGCAGGTGATGTTCGACGTGCCGAGCCGCGACGACGTGGCGCGCGTGCTCATCACGCGCGACGTGGTGCTCGAGAACGTCAACCCGACCCTCGTGCCGCGCGAGAAGCGCCCGCCCCGCGAGAAGAGCGCCTGAGTCCCACGCGGCGCGGCCTAGGATCGCGGTCGTGACCGACGAGCACCTCCAGCCTCCCGTGCCCGCGACGCACGAGCCGGCGGACATCCCGCCGGAGCTCGCGCGCCTGCGGCACAGCATCGACAACATCGACGCGGCGCTGGTGCACCTGCTCGCGGAGCGGTTCAAGGCGACGAAGCAGGTGGGGGTCCTCAAGGCGCAGCGGGGCCTGCCGCCGTCCGACCCGGGCCGCGAGGTGCGTCAGGTCGCGCGGCTGCGCGCGCTGGCCCGCGAGGCGGACCTCGACCCGGTGTTCGCGGAGAAGTTCCTGGCGTTCATCGTGGGCGAGGTGATCCGCCACCACGAGGCGATCGCGCAGGACCGCGCGGGCGACGCCGCAGGTCGGCGCGACGACTGAGCGACGGCTGAACGGACTGCCGGGCGGCGGTCGAGCGGCGACCGGGCACGGTCCGCGGCGCGCCCGCACGGTGCCGCGAGGGACGTGCGGGTGACACCCCGCGCGGGCGCCGCCCCAGGGGTGGCGGGTCGCGCGTTCGTGCGGTTGGTTAGGAGTGGTCAGCGAGGCTCGGAGGCGCGCGGCCGCTGACGCCGACGTCCCCGGGCACCGTCCACTGCACGGCCCACCGCGTGGGCCGAAGGAGGTTGCCGCATGGACCTGCACTGGCTCAAGCCCCTGCTCGGCCACAAGCCGCCGTTCGTCACCGTCTTCCTCGACGCGACGAGAGCGGAGGCCGCGGGGGAGACGGAGGCGGCGGACCGGTGGAAGGCGGCGCGTCGCTCGCTGGAGCGCGACGGTGCCCCTGCCCCGGTCCTCGACGAGATCGCCGACCTGGTGGCCGTCCCGACGGGCGTCCGCGGGCCGCACGGTCGCGTGGTGATCGCCGACGCCGGGGGCGTGGTCCTCGACCGGGTGGTGTCCGAGCCGCCCGCGCAGACGGTCGCGACGGTCGGGCCCGTCCCGGACCTCGTGCCGGCCGTCCGGGCCGCCGACGAGGCCGTCGAGCTGCTCGTCGTCTCGGTGGACCGCACCGGGGCCGACCTCGTGTGGAAGTCCGCGGGCGGGGCGCGTCCCGGCGCGGGCGTGGAGCCGGAGCGGGAGACGGTCGAGGGCGGGCACGACGACGTGCACAAGGTCCGCGAGAACGGCCTGTCACGCCGCGGCCAGACCCGCGCCGAGGACTCGTGGGAGCGCAACGCGGAGGAGGTCGCCGCGTTCCTCGACAAGCGCGTCGCGGAGCGCACGCCCGAGCTGGTGGTGCTCACGGGCGACGTGCGCGCGGTCGCGCTGGTGTGCGAGAGGGTCGGCCAGCAGGTGCGCGAGCTCGTCGTCGAGGTGCCCGGCGGGGCGCGCGGGCCGGGCGCGAAGCCCGACGCGTTCGCGCAGCGGGTGCACGCCGCGGTCGACGAGCTGCGGGCACGGCGCCGGCGCGCCGTGCTCGACCGGTTCGACGAGGCGCTGGGCCGCGGCGACGGCGCGGTCACGTCGCTCCCGGACGTGGTCGAGGTGCTGCGGCGCGGCCAGGTCGCCGAGCTCGTGCTCGGCGAGGGGATGCTCGCGTCGCTGCAGGAGCGTGAGGTGCTGGTCGGCGCCCAGCCGCTCGAGCTCGCGACGACGCAGGCCGACCTCGACACGCTCGGCGTCGGCGAGGCCCGTCGCTACCCGGCGGTCGTCGCGCTCGTGCGCGCCGCGCTCGGTCAGGACGCGGGCGTGACGTTCGCGCCCGAGGAGGCCGAGCTGCCCGACGGCGTGGGCGCGCTGCTGCGGTGGTCGGACGGGTCGACGCCGGCCGAGCAGCTGCTCACGCAGTCCGCGGACGCGCGGCGGGTGCGCGCGATCACCTGACGCGGCGCCGCGACCGGCGGGCCCCTCGGCCGACGCGGCCGCGTCCCGGCAACGGGGGCCCGCACCGCCGGGACGCGGCCGCGCGGGTCAGCCCTGGGCGCCGGTCGTGCGCGTGTCGGTGTAGAGCTCCTCGATCGCGTCCGCGAAGTCCTTGAGCACCCGCGCGCGGCGCACCTTGAGCGACGGCGTGAGGTAGCCGTTCGCCTCCGTGAGCTCGGTCGGCAGGACCGTGATCTTGCGGATCGACTCCGCGCGCGAGACCGCCTCGTTCGCGCGTGCGACCGCGCGGTCGAGCGCCTCGACCACGGCGGGGTGCTCGCCGGCGGTCACGACGTCCATCGGGGGCAGCCCGTGGTTCGCGAGCCAGCCGGGGAGCATCTCGGCGTCGAGCGTGACGAGCGCGCCGATGAAGGGCCGCTGGTCACCGACCACGACGACCTGGCTGATGATCGGGTGGCCGCGCAGGCGGTCCTCCAGCACGGCGGGCGCGACGTTCTTGCCGCCGGCGGTGACGATGATCTCCTTCGACCGTCCCGTGATGCGCAGGTAGCCGTCCTCGTCGAGGGCTCCGAGGTCGCCGGTGCGGAACCAGCCGTCGACGAGCGCGGTCTTCGTCGCCTCCTCGTCGTGCCGGTACCCGCGGAACACGTGCGGCCCGCGGACCCAGATCTCGCCGGTGTCGTCGACGCGGATCTGCGTCCCGGGGAACGCGGGGCCGACCGTGCCGATCTTGGTCAGGCGCGGCTGGTTCACGGCCGTGGGGGCGCAGGTCTCGGTGAGTCCGTAGCCCTCGAGGACACGCACGCCGATGCCGCGGAAGAAGTGCCCGAGCCGGTCGCCGAGCGGCGCCCCGCCGGAGATCGCCCACTCGACGCGACCGCCGAGCGCGGCGCGCAGCTTCGCGTGCACCAGGCGGCCCGCGAGGCGGTGCTGCGCCCGCAGCGACGCGCTCGGGCCGTCGGGCGTGTCGAGCGCGCGCGAGTACTGGATCGCGACCTTCGCGGCCCACCGGAACACGCGCAGGGAGGCGCCCGTGCCGGCCTTCTGCTCGGCGGAGTTGTAGACCTTCTCGAACACGCGCGGCACGGCCAGCAGGAACGTCGGCCGGAACGCCGCGAGGTCGGCCAGCAGGTTCCGGGTGTCGGGCGTGTGGCCCAGCACGGCGCCGGACGGGACCGCGAGCACCTGGATGAACCGCGCGAACACGTGCGCGAGCGGCAGGAACAGCAGGGTGCGCGAGTGCGGGCGCGCGTACACGTCGCCGAGGTCGTCGATGCCGAGCAGGCAGACGGCGATGAAGTTGCCGTGCGTGAGCTCGACGCCCTTGGGGCGGCCGGTGGTGCCGGAGGTGTAGATGATCGTCGCGAGGTCGTCGCGGCCGGCGAGGGCGCTGCGGCGCTCGATCTCGGCGTCGGGCACGTCCCGCCCGGACACGACGAGCGCGTCGAGGGCGCCCGCGTCGATGACGAGGACGTCGCCCAGACCGGGTAGGTCGTCGCGGACGCTCGCGACGACGCCGGCGTGCGCCTCGGTCTCGGCGACGAGCAGGCGCACGCCCGCGTCGGCGCAGATCCAGCGCACCTGCTCGGCGGAGTCGGTCTCGTAGACGGGCACGCCCACGGCGCCGGCGAGCCAGGTCGCGAAGTCGAGGACCGTCCACTCGTACCGGGTGCGCGACATGATCGCGACGCGGTCGCCCGGCTCGATGCCGCGCGCGACGAGGCCCTTGGCGACGGCGGTGACCTCGGCGACGAACGCGCGCACGGTCACCGGCGTCCAGGCCGCGCCCATGCCCGACGAGCGCTCGGCGAACACCCCGTCGGGGTCGCGCGCGAGGCGCTGCGCGAGCATGTCCGGGATGGAGCGCGGCGCGTCCGCGGGCAGCGTGGGAACGGCGTCGGGCGTGGTCGCGGCCGCGGTCGGGTCGCTCGGTGCAGGCGTGCTGGCGGGCATGTCTCTCTCCGTGGGTCTCGGCGTGAGGCTACCCGCTCGGTTACCGGTCAGTAGCCGCGTTCGCGGACGGACCGGTCACCGCGCGTCGAGGATCACAGCTCCTCGTACACCGCCGGGTCCTGGTCGTTCGTGCGACCGTCCGGCCGCGACAGGGCGCTGATCGCCGCCACCTCGTCGGCCGAGAGCGCGAAGTCGAACACCGCGAGGTTCTCGCGGCGGCGCTCCGCGGACGCCGACTTCGGCAGCGGCACCGCACCCAGCTCCACGTGCCAGCGCAGCACCACCTGGCCCGGCGTGCGCCCGTGCGCGCGGGCGACCTCCGCGACCACCGGCTCCTCCAGCAGGGCGCTGCCGCGGCCGAGCGGGCTCCACGACTGCGTCACCACGCCGCGCGCCTCGTCGGCGCCGCGCTGCTCCGGCTGCGCGAAGTACGGGTGCAGCTCGACCTGGTTCACGCTCGGCAGCTCACCCGTGACGCGCTTGAGCGAATCCAGGTGCTCGGGCAGGAAGTTCGACACGCCCACCGACCGGACCAGGCCCGCGTCCCGCAGCGAGAGCAGCGCCGCGAACGCCTCGGCGTACAGCCCGCGGCCGGGGTTCGGCCAGTGGATGAGCACCAGGTCCCAGTGGTCGAGGCCCGCGCGCAGCAGCGACTCCTGCACCGCGGTCACGGCGTCGTCGTGCCGGTGGTAACGGCCCGGGAGCTTGGACTGCAGGACGAGCTCGTCGCGCGGCACGCCCGACTGGCGCACGCCGGCGCCGACCGCGCCCTCGTTCTCGTAGTTGTACGCCGTGTCGATCAGGCGGTAGCCCGCCGCGATCGCGTCCGCGACCGCGTCCCGCCCGGCGAAGCCCTTGAGCGGGTAGGTGCCGAAGCCGATCGCGGGCAGGCGCAGGCCGTCGGCGAGGGTGACGGCGGGGACGTCCTGCGGGGTCGTGGGGCGGCTCGTCGACGTCTCGGTCATGCCCGGAACGCTACGCCCGGACGGGTGCCTCGGGCACGTCGGTTCCCGCGGTGCGGACCACGCGGGGCGGGAGGCACGGGGTGGAAGGCGCGTCGAGAGGCCCCGGGACGACGAGAGCGCCGCCCCACCCGGACCGGGGGAGCGGCGCTCTCGCGAGGAGTCAGGCCCCGCGCTTGACCGGCTCGCCGAGCTGCGCGTCGTGCGCGACGGCCTGCTCGACCTCACCGGCGACGAGCTCGAGCGTGCCCGTCGCGCGGCCCGCGGCGCGCACGTCGTCGATCGCGGTCTCGACGTCCGCGAGCTGACCGGACGGCACCTCGAGGCGCGCCGCGAGGATCTCGGTCCGCATGGAGACCTTCGCCTCGGACTTCACCTTGCGCAGCGCCGCCAGCGCGGCACCGGCCGCGGTCACCGTCGCGAACGACGCGTCGCCCGACGCCGCGCGCAGCGGAGCGGCCTGCGGCCACGGCGCGCGGTGCACCGAGCCCTCGCGCCACCACGACCAGACCTCCTCGGTCGCGAACGGCAGCACGGGCGCCAGGAGGCGCAGCAGCACGTCGAGCGCGAGGCACAGCGCCGTGCGGGCGCTGTCCGCACCCGCGCCCTCGCCGTACGCGCGGTCCTTGACCAGCTCGAGGTAGTCGTCGCAGAACGTCCAGAAGAACGTCTCCGTCAGCTCGAGCGCACGCGTGTGGTCGTACGCCTCGAGCGCGGCCGTGGCCTGGTCGACGACGTCCGCGAGGCCGGCGAGCATCGCGCGGTCCAGCGGCACGGTGACCAGCGCCGGGTCGAGGGACGGCGCGGCGTCCGCGTCGCCGAACGACAGCGCGAACTTCGACGCGTTGAGCACCTTGATCGCGAGGCGGCGGCCGATCTTCATCTGGCCGACCTCGAACGCCGCGTCCGTGCCGAGGCGCGCGGAGGCCGCCCAGTACCGGACCGCGTCCGAGCCGTGCTCCTCGAGCAGCGCCATCGGCGTGACGACGTTGCCCTTCGACTTCGACATCTTCTTGCGGTCCGGGTCGAGGATCCAGCCGCTGATCGCCGCGTCGCTCCACGGGAGCGAGCCGTGCTCGAGGTGCGAGCGCACGACCGTCGAGAACAGCCACGTGCGGATGATGTCCTGGCCCTGCGGGCGCAGGTCCATCGGGAACACCCGCGCGAACAGGTCCGGGTCGGAGCGCCAGCCGCCCGCGATCTGCGGGGTCAGCGACGACGTCGCCCACGTGTCCATGATGTCCGGGTCGCCGGTGAAGCCGCCGGGCACGCCGCGCTGGTCGGCCGTGTAGCCCGCCGGCACGTCGGTGGACGGGTCGACCGGGAGCTGGTCCTCGGTCGGCACGAGCGGCGTGTCGTAGACCGGCTCGCCGTCCGCGTCGAGCGCGTACCAGACCGGGATCGGCACGCCGAAGAACCGCTGCCGGCTGATGAGCCAGTCGCCGTTCAGGCCGCCGACCCAGTTCTCGTAGCGGACCTGCATGAACTCCGGGTGGAAGTCGAGCTCGGCGCCGCGCGCGAGCAGCGCGGTGCGCAGCTCCTCGTCGCGGCCGCCATTGCGGATGTACCACTGGCGCGACGTGACGATCTCGAGCGGCTTGTCGCCCTTCTCGTAGAAGTTCGCCTTGCGCTGCGTGGGCGTCGGCTCGCCGTCCAGGTCGCCGCTCTCGCGCAGGCCCGCGACGACCGCCTCCCGGGCCGAGAAGGTCGTCTTGCCGGCGAGCTGCGCGAACACCTCGCGCCCCTGCTCGGACGTGATCCAGTCGGGCGTCTCGCGCAGCAGACGGCCGTCGCGCTGCACGACCGAGCGCGTCGGGAGCTGCAGCTCGCGCCACCACTGCACGTCGGTGAGGTCGCCGAACGTGCAGCACATCGCGATGCCCGCGCCCTTGTCGGGCTCGGCGGCGGGGTGCGCGAGCACCGGGACCTCGACGCCGAACAGCGGCGTCGTGACCGTGGTGCCGAACAGGTGCTGGTAGCGCTCGTCGTCGGGGTGCGCGATCAGGGCGACGCACGCGGGGAGCAGCTCCGGGCGCGTGGTCTCGATGTGCACCGGGCCGTCGGCGCCGTGGAACGCGACGCGGTGGAACGCACCCGGGTAGTCGCGCGCCTCGAGCTCGGCCTGCGCGACCGCGGTCTGGAACGTCACGTCCCACAGCCCCGGCGCCTCGGCCTGGTACGCCTCGCCGCGGGCGAGGTTGCGCAGGAACGCCTGCTGCGCGACGGCGCGCGCCTCGGCGGAGATCGTCTGGTAGGTCATCGACCAGTCGACCGACAGGCCCAGCCGGCGCCACAGCGCCTCGAACTGCCGCTCGTCCTCGACCGTCAGGCGCTCGCACAGCTCGACGAAGTTGCGGCGGCTGATCGGCACCTGGTCCGACGCCTTGATCGTCTTGCCGTCCGTGCCCTCGTGCGGGGGCGTGAAGTCCGGGTCGTACGGCAGCGACGGGTCGCAGCGCACGCCGTAGTAGTTCTGCACGCGGCGCTCGGTGGGCAGGCCGTTGTCGTCCCAGCCCATCGGGTAGAACACCTCGGCGCCGCGCATGCGGCGGTAGCGCGCGACGACGTCGGTGTGCGTGTACGAGAACACGTGACCGACGTGCAGCGAGCCGGAGACCGTGGGCGGCGGGGTGTCGATCGAGTAGATCTCCTCGCGCGACCTCGTCCGGTCGAACGTGTACGTCCCCAGCTCGGCCCAGCGCTGCGACCACGTCTCCTCGATGCCCTCGAGGCCGACCTTGTCCGGTACACGACGGCCGGGGGCGGTCGTCGGTGCGTCGGTCGGGGCGGGTCGGGGGGTCAGGTCGCTCATGACCACCCATCTTCCCAGACATCGGGGGCGCGGCAGCACAGGTTCCGCCGGACGGACCGGTCCGCCGCGGGCCCGGTCAGGAGGGGTCGGGCTGGGGCAGGAGCGCCTCCACCTGGCCGCGCATCCACGACGTGTAGACGGCGCCGACCACGGGCCGCCCCGCGTGGCTCGAGCGCACGCCGATCCCGAGGTCCACGACCGTCGGCCAGGCGAACGCCGCGAACTCGCGCACCAGCGTGCCCAGCGCGTACGCGTGGGCGTCCTCGTCGGCGTCCTCGCCCACGACCGACGTGATGACCGCGACGCCCGACTGGAACCCGCGGTACTGCCCGCGCAGCGCGTTCCCGTGCGCGAGCGCCGCCCGCGTGTACTGCTCGAGCCCCGCCGCCGTCACGTGCTCGGTGGTCGCGACGTGCACGAACAGGTGCAGCGTCGTCGCCATCCACCGCAGCCGGAAGTCCTTGCGGTACCCGCCGAGGCCGTGCGGGCCGGACTCGAGCACCGTGAAGCCGGCGGCGGGCATGCGCGCCTCGACGGCGGCGCGGTACGTCTCGGGCGTCATCTCGCCCCTTCCTGGGTGGACCCGCACGCGGGGGACTCGGTGCACCGGTTCGTCCGGCCGCGCGCAGATGCTCCCACGCGGGACCGGGTGCGCGAGGCCGTTCCGCGGGGCGGCTGTGCGGTGCCGGGCGGCTCTGCGAGGATGGCGCCCGCCGAGGCGACGCGAGGAGAGTGATGGTCGACGACGGGGTCGAGCTGCAGGGGGCGGCCGTGGGTGCCATGGCGGGACGCTTCCGCGCCGCGGGCATGGCGCTCGCCCGCGCCCGGGACGCGCACGAGGCGGGGACGTCCGGTGCCGTCGACCCGGTCACCGCCGCGCACCAGCGGGCCGCGAGCCGCTGGACCGAGGGGCTGCGGGTCGCCGCCGTCGCGGTGGTCGAGGTCGGCAACGAGCTCGACGCGTGCGTGCGTGCCGCGACCGACGGCGACGACGCCACGGCCGTCGTGTTCCGGGGGATCGGACGATGAGCGACGAGCCGTTCTACGCGCCCGTCGTCCGCGAGCTGTGGCGCACCCTCGACCGGCTCGACGAGGCGGGCTTCTCGCTCAACCCGTTCGACGTCGCGCAGAACGTCAAGGCCGCGATCGCGCTGCTGGACCTCGTGCGCCGCATCGCGACCCAGCGGCCGCCGGGCGACCCCGCCGACAGCCGGCGCGCGGCCGACGCGTGGCGCGCGCTCGAGCGCGCGCTGGTCGACGCCGCCGGTGACGTCGCCGACGAGCGCTCGCGGCGCCGCGACATCTGGCGGGGGAGCGCGGCGAACGCGTTCGACGCGACCGTCCGCACGCTCGACGACCGGCTCACGGAGGCCGCGGTCGGTGCGCGGCGGGCCTGCGTGGCGCTCGAGACGCACGCGAGCGCGCTCGCGGCCGCACAGCGGCGGCACGACGACGTCGGCGGCAGCCTGGCCCGCGCCCGCGACGACGTGGCCCAGATGCCCCCGCAGCTCGACGACCTCGTGCGGCACCTGCGCGAGGCCGTCCAGGCCGCGCTCGACTCCTGGCGCGCGGCGGGCGCGGCGGCGGACGCGTGCGAGGCGGAGCTCGCCGCGGTGGAGGCGGCCATGCCGTTCCCCGACGGGACCGCCCCCGGCATGCGGGCCCTCGACCAGGTCGGCCAGCACGCCCCGGGAGCGGGTCGGCGGCCGCTCGTCGGCGACGTCCTCGAGGACGCCCGGATGCACTACGACGGGCTGTCCGAGGCGGACCGCGCCGCGTTCGACGCGCTCATGGACGCCGCGCCGTCCGAGCGGCACCGCGCGTGGCTCCTCGCGACGCTGGCCGCCGGTCACCCCGTCGACGTCGTGTCGCGGTTCGCCCAGCACATCGCGCAGGCACCGGACCCCGACGCGCTGCTCGACCCGAGCCCGTACCTGTACCCGCAGGCGGGCTCGTCGTACTCCGACCTGCGGGCCCTCGGGGAGGACGCCGTGCCGTTCCGGCAGTCCACCGGCACGACGTGCGGCTCGTCGTCGCTCGTGTACGCCCGCCTGCTGCACGACCCGGTCGCCGCGCTGCAGGTGATCGACGGGTACGACGCGACCACCGGCGAGACGCACCCCGGCACGCGCGCCGAGCGGTTCCGCGAGCACGAGGCCGCGATGAAGGCCCGCACGGACGACCCGCGCCTGTACCCGGACCGCGAGGACTCCCCGCGCTCGGTGCCGTGGGTCCCGGCGCTCGGTACCGCGCCGTGGCACGCCGCCGAGGAGCTGACGATCATGTCGGGCCAGGAGTACGGCGTGCACCTCGTCGACCAGGACTCGCCGCAGGACGCCGCGGACGCCTACCGCCGGGTCGTGGAGACCACGGGCCGCGGGGAGCCCGTCGCGCTGTACATCGGCGACGAGGCGTCGCCGCGGCACGTCGTGCTGGTGTACGGGCACGGCGACGGCACGCTCGAGGTGTACGACCCCGGCTACGGCGTCCGCACGACGATCACGTACGACCAGCTGGTGTCCGGCGAGTTCTCCGTGGCGGGGTGGGAGCAGCCGTGGGCGGTGATCGCCCCGTGAGCCGTCCCGTCCCGCGCCGCGCCGGTCGCGCGGCCGGTCCCGTGCGCGCGTCCGCCGGGCTCGGCGCGCTCGTCGTGCTGCTGGGGGCGACGGCGCTCGTCGCCGGCTGCGTGCCGACCTCGCCCGACGACCAGACCACCGACGTCGACGTCGCGCGCTACCGGGCGCTCGCGGCCGACCCGTGGCTCGCGGCGACCGACCTCGCGCCCGGGAAGTGGCTGCTCGGCACGGACCGCGAGTTCACGGGCGGGACGGCGTCGTTCGTGCGCACCGTGACGGGCTCCGTGCGCGACGTGCTCGTCACCGAGGCCGACGCCGCCGCGCGGGCCGGGTGGACGGTCGTCGGCGCGCGGTGCCCCGGCGACGACCTGTGGTCCACCTGGGCGCACGCGGTGAGCGTCCGGGTCGCGCGCGCGCTCGACGACGGGTCGGCGGCGTTCGCGACGTTCGGCGTCGCGGGCGACGACCCCGCGGTCGGCGTCGACGACGAGGGGGCGACGCGCACGGTGCGCGGGCTCGCGGGCGTGGCGCACCACACCGCGCCCGACGACGACGTGCCCGAGGCCGTCGACCTCGCCGCCGCGCTCGACACGCTGTCCTGCCTCGGCGGGGACGGGGGCGTCGCCGTGGGCGACGTCGTCGGCGACCCGGAGGGCGGGCGATGACGGCCGCGCGGAGGAGGGGCACGACCCTGCCCGCGGCGAGCAGGATCGGGGCCGGGCTCGTCGGCGCGCTCGTCGTGTCGCTGCTCGGCGGGTGCGGGGACGACGTGGGCGCTCGCGACCTCGCGGACGCGCTGTCCGCGCAGGCGTGGCCCGGCGGCGAGGCCGAGCTCGGCGTCACCCCGGGCGGCCGCACCTACCCGCGCCCGGCCGTCACGCGCGCGACACCCGTCACGCAGGCGCCGTGGCAGGCCGTCGCCGACGAGGTCGCACGCGCGGTCGACGCCGGGTGGGTCCCCGTGTTCGCGCAGTGCACCGGCCCGCGGGACTCGGTACGCGTCGACCTCGTGCGTCCGCTCGAGGTCGGCGGGCGGACCACGGTCGCCGCGGCGACGGTCGCCACCGGGCTGGAGTGGGCCGACCTGGAGAACGGGCGCGACCCGTCCGACGACGTCGTCCTCAGCGTGCAGGCCGTCGCGCCCGCACCGCAGGACCTCGACGACGACGCGCTCCTGCCCGCCGCGCTGCGTGCCGTGCCCGACGCGGTCGACGCGTCCGCGTGCCTCGACGGCCCGCCCGCGGACGACGGGCGCACCTGGGTGGGGGAGCCCGCCGCGCTGCCGCCGCTCGGGGGACCCCTGCCGCGGTGACCCGCGACGGGGGGACGCGCCGGACGGCCCCGCCGGGGGAGGATGAGCGCGTGAGACAGCAGGCCGCGCGGTGACCGGGGCGACCACGCCCGGGCCGGCCGCGACCCGACCGACCGGGCTCGGCGCGCGGCACCCCCGCGGCGTCGGGATCGCGGCGGGCCTCGTCGCGGCGCTCGCGTTCGCCACGAGCGGGCCCGTCGTCAAGCCGCTGCTCGCCGCGGGGTGGACGCCCGGGGCGGCGATCGTCGTGCGCCTGTGGCTCGGGTCGCTGCTGCTCGCCGCGCCCGCCGCGTGGGCGCTGCGCGGGCGGTGGCGCGCGCTGCGCACCGACGGGGCCACCGTCGTCGGGCTCGGGTTGCTCGGGGTCGCGGGCGCGTCCGCGCTGTACTTCCTGGCCGTCGACCGGCTGCCCGTCGCGGTCGCGCTGCTCGTCGAGTACACCGGGCCGCTGCTGCTGCTCGGCTGGACGTGGGCCCGGACCCGGCGCACACCGTCGCGTGCGACGCTCGTCGGCGCCGCGCTCGCCATGGCGGGTCTCGTGCTCGTCCTCGACGTCACCGGTACGCTCGCGCTCGACCCGCTCGGCCTCGTGTACGCGTTCGCCGCCGCGGTCGGCAACGCCGCGTACTTCGCGCTCACCGCCCGGCCGATCACGCTCCCGCCGGTCGCGCTCGCGGGCAGCGCGATGCTCGTCGGCGCCCTCACCGTCACGCTCCTCGCGCTCGTCGGCGTGCTGCCGGTGGCCGCGCCGTTCGTCGACGTCGCGCTCCTCGGGGCGCACGTGCCCTGGTACGTGCCGCTGCTCGTCGTCGGTGCCGTGCCGACCGCGTTCGCGTACGGCGTCTCCGCCGTGTCCGTCCGGCTCCTCGGGGACCGCCTCGCGTCGTTCCTCGCGCTCGCCGAGGTGCTGTTCGCCGTGCTGCTCGCGTGGGTCCTGCTGGGCGAGACGCCGCTGCCCGTCCAGGCCGTCGGCGCGGTGCTCGTCGTCGCCGGCGTCGCGCTCGTGCGCTCCGGCGCGGCCGCCGACGGCGTCCTGCGGGGAAGCGACCCGTTCGAGGCGACGGGCGAGGACGACGTGCGGGAACAGCCCGCGCGCGTGCAGGGTTAGGGTCGACCGGGTCCCGACGCGGGGACCGCGACGACGAGACGAGGACGAGGACGTGACCGGTACGACGACGGGTGCGACGACGGGCGTGACGGCCTCCGGGCTGACGGTCGGCTACGCCGCGATGCTCGAGCAGTTCCACCCCACCGAGGCCGTCGCGCTGTCCGCGTACGCCGAGGAGCACGGCTTCTCCGGCGTCATGGCCGCCGACCACTTCCAGCCGTGGGTGCCCGCGCAGGGGCAGGCCGCGTTCGTGTGGAACGTGCTGACCGCCATCGGTGAGCGCACCCGCGGCGACATGGGTCCCGGCGTCACCGCGCCCACGTTCCGCTGGCACCCCGCGATGGTCGCGCAGGCGTCCGCGACGCTCGCCGCGATGTACCCCGGGCGGCACTGGCTGGGGCTCGGCTCCGGCGAGGCGCTCAACGAGCACATCACCGCGCAGTACTGGCCCGAGGCGCCCGAGCGGATCAACCGCATGTTCGAGGCGATCGACATCATCAAGAAGCTGTTCGCCGCGTCGCTGGCCGGCAAGGACGTCAAGCACTCCGGCGAGTTCTACAAGCTCGAGTCGACCCGGCTGTGGACCATGCCGCAGGAGGCGCCGCCGATCCTCGTCGCCACCGCCGGCCCGATCACCGCCAAGCGTGCCGGGAGGCACGCCGACGGGCTCATCACGGTCGGTGCGCCGCTCGAGAAGATCGAGGGCCTGTTCACCCGGTTCCACGACGGCGCGCGCGAGTCCGGCCGCGACCCCGAGTCGCTGCCGAAGGTGCTCCAGCTCCACCTGTCGTGGGCGGAGACCGACGAGCAGGCGCTCGCCAACGCGATGACCGAGTGGCCCAACGGCGGCATGAAGTTCCCCAAGGCCGACATCCGCTCGCCGTTCGAGTTCGAGCAGATGGCCCGCCTCGTGCGCCCCGAGGACTTCGAGGGTCGCATGGTCATCTCGTCGGACCCCGACGTGCACCGCGCCGAGATCCAGAAGTACGTCGACCTCGGCTTCGACCGGATCTACCTGCACAACGTGGGCCGCAACCAGCGCGAGTGGATCGACGTGTTCGGCGAGCAGGTGCTGCCGAAGCTCGTGCGGTGAGCCCCGCCGTGAGCGACGAGCTGCGGGTCTGGGCGCCCGCCGGGCTGCGGGAGGTCGTCCCCGGCGACGACCTCGTCGCCCTGCTCGTCGACCTCCTGCGCGAGGACGCCGCCGCGCACCCGGACCGTGCGCTCGCGGACGGCGACGTGCTCGTGCTCACCTCGAAGGTGGTGTCCAAGGCCGAGGGCCGGGTGGTCGCCGCCGACGACCGCGAGGACGCGATCACCGCGGAGACCGTCCGCGTCGTCGCGACCCGTGAGCACCCGAACGGCGTGACCCGGATCGTCGAGAACCGGCTCGGGCTCGTCATGGCCGCGGCGGGGGTCGACGCGAGCAACACCCCCGAGGGCACCGTGCTGCTCCTGCCGCTCGACCCCGACGCCAGCGCGCGCGCCGTGCGGGCGGGTGTCGCGGCCGCGTTCGGCGTCCGCGTGGGCGTGCTCGTCACCGACACCGCGGGACGCCCGTGGCGCGAGGGGGTCACCGACCTCACCATCGGCGCCGCGGGGGTGCGGGTGCTCGACGACCTGCGCGGCGAGGCGGACACGTTCGGCCGGCCGCTCACCATGACCGTCACCGCCGTGGCCGACGAGGTCGCGGCCGCCGCCGAGCTCGTCAAGGGCAAGGCCGAGGGTCGGCCGCTCGCGGTGGTGCGCGGGCTCGCCGACCACGTCACCGACGAGGACGGCTCCGGCGCGCGCGTGCTCGTGCGCACCGGCGAGCAGGACATGTTCCGCCAGGGCAGCGCCGAGGCCTACGCCCAGGGCTGGAAGGACGCGCTCGACGCGCGTCCCGCGTCCGACCCGGGCTGACCTGGCGCGGGGCTCAGCGCGCCTTGGCCGCCTTCGCCGCCGCCTTCGCGGCCTTCTTCGTCTCGCGGACCTGCGCGAGCGACTCGGCGTCCGTGACGTCCGCGATGGACCGACGCGACCCGTCCTCACCGTAGGCACCCGCCGCCTCGCGCCAGCCCGCGGGCTGCACACCACGCTGCTTCCCGAGCAGCGCGAGGAAGATCTTCGCCTTCTGCTCGCCGAACCCGGGCAGCGCGCGCAGCCGCTTCAGCACGGTCGCGCCGTCCGGGTCGCCGTCGGTCCAGATGCGCGTGACGTCGCCGTCGTACTCGTCGACGACCGCGTGCGCGACGGCCTGGATGCGACCGGCCATCGAGCCGGGGTAGCGGTGCACCGCGGGCGGGGTGGCGCACAGCGCGGCGAACTCCTCGGGGTCGGCGTGCGCGACGGCCTCGGGGGAGAGCGTCCCGAGCCGGTCGAGGATCTTCGCGGGGCCCGCGAACGCGGCCTCCATCGGGTACTGCTGGTCGAGCAGCATCCCGACGAGCAGCGCGAACGGGTCGATGTCGAGCAGTCGGTCCGCGGCCTCGTCGCCGGTCATCCAGAGCGCCATGCGGGCCATTGTCCCCGGGCCAGGCGCGGGCGTCACGCGCGTCCGGCGAGCGCGATGACGGGCCGTCCCGTGCGGGGGTGCACCAGGACGTCGGCGTCGACGTCGTACACCTCGCGCAGCAGGGCGGGCGTGAGGACGTCGGCGGGCGGTCCGGCGGCGACGAGCCGGCCGCGCGACAGCACGAGGACGTGCGTGCAGAACGCGGCGGCGAGGTTGAGGTCGTGCAGCGCGGCGACGGTGGTGACGCCGAGCCCGGCGACGAACGCGAGCAGCGACAGCTGCGCGGACACGTCGAGGTGGTTCGTGGGCTCGTCGAGCAGCAGCAGCTCGGGCTCCTGCGCGAGCGCGCGGGCGATGTGCACGCGCTGGCGCTCGCCGCCCGACAGCGTGGACCAGGTGCGCTCGGCGAGGTGCGCGGCGTCGGCGGCGGCGAGCGCGCGGGTCACGGCGGCCTCGTCGGGGTCGGCGCCCCACAGGCTGCGGTAGGGGATGCGGCCGAGCGCGACGACCTCGCGGACGGTGAGCGGGACGGTCGCGTGCGCCTCCTGCTCGAGCAGCGCGACGCGGCGCGCGCGGTCGCGCGACCGCAGGGCGTGGACCGGCACCTGGTCGCCGGCCGCGGCGTCCGGCGACGCCGGGACGAGCACGGCGCCGGCGTCGGGCGGCAGGAGCCCGGCGACGAGCCGCAGCAGCGTCGTCTTGCCCGCGCCGTTGGGTCCGAGCAGCCCGGTCAGCGCCCCGGGAGGCGGTGTCGCGTCGACGCCGTCGACCACCCACCGCCCGCCGAGCCGGACCCCGACCCCGGAGATCGTCAGCTCCACGCCGTCCCCCGTCCCCGCCGCAGCAGCACGGCGAACACGGGCACGCCGACGAGCGCGGTGACGATCCCGACGGGCAGCTCGCGCGGCGCGAACACGGTGCGCGCGAGCGTGTCGGCCCACACCAGGAACGTCGCGCCGGTGAGCGCGGCGACGGGCAGCAGCCGCCGGTGCGTGGGCCCGGTGACGACGGACACCGCGTGCGGCAGGACGAGGCCGACGAACCCGATGGCGCCGCTGACCGCGACCATCGCGCCGGTGAGCAGCGCGACGAGCGTCATCAGGGTCCACCGGGTGCGGTCGACGTCGATGCCGAGCGCGGCGGCGGCGGTGTCGCCGAACGCGAACGCGTCGAGCCGCCCGCCCGTGACGAGCACGACGGACCCGACGACGAGCAGCGCGCCGCCGGCGATCGCGACGGACGGCCAGGTGGCGCCGGCGAGCGAGCCGAGGAGCCAGGACAGGATCTCGCGGTAGGAGTCGCCGGTCGCGGTCCAGAAGATGACGAACGACGTGGCCGCGGCGGCGAGCTGCGACACGGCGAGCCCCGCGAGGACCGCGCGCGTCGGGGTGACCGACCCGCCCGTGCGGGCGAGCGCGAGGGTCGCGACGAGCGCGGCGACGGCGCCGACGAACGCGGCGACCGGCAGCAGCAGCGACACCCCGACGACGAGCACGGCGACCGCGCCGAGCGACGCGCCGGACGACAGCCCGAGCAGGTACGGGTCGGCGAGCGGGTTGCGCGTGAGCGACTGCATGACCGCGCCGGCGACGGCGAGCCCCGCGCCGACGGCCGCGGCGGTGAGCACGCGCGGCGCGCGCAGGTCCCACACGATCGCGTCGTGCAGCGTCGGGACGTCGCCGACGAGCCCGAGGTGGTGGCCGACGACGCGCGCGACCTCCCCGACGCCCAGCCCGGCGGGGCCGATCGTCACGGTCACGAGCAGGCTGACGACGAGCACGACGAGCCCGGTGACGACCAGCACCGCGAGCGGAGGCCGGCGCGGCCCGCGCGGTCCCGGACCCCGCTCGTCGGCGCGCACCGCCGCCGGCACCCGCACGGTCGTCGTGCCCGCCACTAGTCCCCGAGCCCGAGCGCGCGGACCTGCTCGACGATCGACGCGACGGTGTCGGCGTTGCGCACGCCGGCCTCGCTCGCGGCGAACGGGACGACGACGTAGCGCTCCTCGCGCACGGCGTCGAGCGCCGCGGTCGCGGGGTTGGCGGCCAGCGCGGCCTTCTTCTTCTCGGCGCTGTTCCACGTCGAGTCGACGAGCACGAGCAGGTCGGGGTCGGCGGCGACGACCTCCTCCCACCCGACGGAGGTCCAGGTGTCGTGCACGTCGGCGAACACGTTCGTCAGCCCGGCGGCCTCGAGCATCATCGCGGGCGCGCCGATGCCCGCCCCGACGAACGGGGTGTCGGTGCCCGACGACCACCACACGACGCTCGCGCCGTCGAGCGGCTCGACCGCGTCGAGCACGGCCCTTTGCGCGGCCACGACCTCCTCGGCGGCGGCGGTCTCGCCGAGCAGGAGACCCGCCTGGCGGATCTCGCCGAACACGTCGTCGAACGTCAGCGGGTCGGGCTGGTAGCCGGGGGCCTGGCACGCGGACGGCGAGACGTAGGTGGCGATCCCGTAGCCGGCGAGCGTGTCGCGCTCGCCGACGCCGTCCGCGGCGAAGCTCGACTCCCAGCCGCCGACGACGAGGTCGGGCTCGACCGCGAGCACCGCCTCCTGCCCGGGGACCTTCTCCGAGAGCACGGGCACGTCCGCGAGGGCGGGCGCCAGGTCCTCGGGCGGCGGACCGTCCGAGAACGCGGTCCCGACGAGCCGGTCGGCCGCGCCGAGGGACGCGACGAGCTCGGTCATCGACGACTTGATGGTCACGATGCGCTGCGGCGCCGACTCGACGGTGACCTTCGTGCCGCAGTTGTCGACCGTGACGGGGTACGACGGGGCGGGCTCGACCGGTCCCGCCGACGCCGTGTCCGACGAGCCCGCCGACGGCGCGGCGGTGGGGTCCGCCGAGGCGGTCGACCGGCACGCGCCGAGCAGCAGCGCGGCGACGACGAGGCCGCTCAGGGCGACGGGACGAGCGGGCAGACGCACGGGCACGGGCATGTGGTTCCTCCGGTGGACGACACGCCGCGCACGCCGTCGGGCGTCGGCGAGGGTGTGGGTGTCGGCGCACGTCGCGCCGTGGAGGACCGTCCCAAGCCAGGGCGGTGCGACCTGGTCGATCGACCGACCGGTTCCGGCGGAAACCCTAGGGACGCCCCGCCCGTGCGCGCAAACGCCCCCGGGATGTCCACGCCTCGGGCGGACGGCCGCGCGCCTGCGTCGCGGGGCCGGCTCGTCGTACGGTGCCCCCGACGGCCCGGCCGGACCCCGACCGACGACGACCGCCCCGCACCCGCACGTCCACCCGAGGAGCACCCCATGACCAGCACCACCCGCCGCGCCGTCGTCACGGGGGCGTCGTCCGGCATCGGCGCCGCGACGGTCCGCCGCCTGCGGGCCGACGGCTGGGACGTCCTCGCGACCGCGCGCCGCGGCGACCGCCTCGAGGCGCTCGCCGCGGAGACGGGCGCGCAGACGTTCGTCGCGGACGTCACGTCGGAGGCGGACGTCGCGGCGCTCGTCGCGCACGTGCGCGACACCGGCGGGCTGGACGCGGTCGTCAACAACGCGGGCGGCGCGTTCGGGCTCGACCCGGTCGAGTCCGGTGACCTCGCGCAGTGGCGCGCGATGTACGAGCTCAACGTGCTCGGCACGCTGCGCGTCACGCAGGGCCTGCTGCCGCTGCTGCGCGAGCGCGGCGCGGGCGACGTGCTCGTCGTGACGTCGACCGCGGCGCACGGCGCGTACCCGGGCGGCGCGGGCTACACGGGCGCGAAGGCCGCCGAGCACATGCTCGTCGAGACGTTGCGCTGGGAGATCGTGGGCGAGCCGGTCCGGGTCATCGAGATCGCGCCGGGCGCCGTGGCGACCCAGGAGTTCTCGCTCGTGCGGTTCGGCGGGGACGCCGAGCGGGCGGCCGCCGTGTACGAGGGCTACCAGCCGCTCGTCGCGGACGACGTCGCGGACACCATCGCCTGGTCGCTGTCCCGCCCGCCGCACGTGAACGTCGACCTGCTCGTCGTGCGGCCGCGGGCGCAGGCGAACAACACGACCGTCGCGCGCACGGGCGTCTGAGCCGGCTCGCCGCGAGGGCTCCGGGCACGGCGCCCGTCCCGCTCGGTGAGACGTCCGGGGTCGCGGGTGGGGCCGTCGGGAGCCGGACGTAGTGTGGCGAGGTGCCTGTCGCCCCCTCCCGCAGCGTCCTGCTGCGCCTCGTGCACTGGGGCCGCCCGGCCGTCCCGCGCATCGTCGTCGGCGGGCTGACCGCCCTCGGCGCGAGCCTGCTCGCGCTCGCGGTGCCCCAGGTGCTGCAGGGCGTCGTCAACGGCCCGCTGCTGACCAGCCGGTCCCGCTCGGGCGTCGTCGAGGCGGCCCTGCTGGTCCTCGCGCTCGGCGTGCTCGAGGCGTTCCTCGTGTGGTGCCGGCGCGCGCTCATCCTCACGCCCGGCACGGGCGTCGAGCTGGCGATGCGCCGTGACCTGTTCCGCCGCCTGCTCGACCTGCCCGTGGAGTTCCACGACCGGTGGTCCGGCGGGCAGCTGCTGTCGCGGTCGATGGGGGACCTGTCCGTCATCCGCCGGTGGATGGTGTTCGGCCTGGTCATGCTGTGCGTCAGCTCGACCACGGTCGTGGTCGGCGTCGGCCTGATGATCGCGACCGCACCCCAGCTGGGGCTCGTCTACCTCGCCGGCGCGGTGCCCGTGGTCTGGCTGGGGTTCCGGTTCCGGCAGGACTACAAGGCGGTCGCGCGCCGCGCCCGTGACCAGGCGGGGGACCTCGCGACGACCGTCGAGGAGTCGGTCCACGGCATCCGCGTGCTCAAGGCGTTCGGGCGCGGCGAGGACGCGTTCGACGACTTCGTCCGCCAGGCCGACGAGCTGCGCGCGACCGAGGTCGCGAAGGCCCGCACGCAGTCGCGCGTGACGTTCGCGCTCGGGGCGATCCCCGAGGCCGTGCTGGCGGTGTCGCTCGCGGTCGGCGTGCCGCTCGCGGCGGCCGGTCACGTGTCCGTCGGTGCGCTCGTGGCGTTCTTCGCGACCGCCGCGATCGTCAACGCGCCCGTCGAGCGCCTCGGCCACCTGCTCGCGATGACGCTCGACGCGCGCGCCGCGACCGAGCGCTTCGTCCAGGTGGTCGACACCGTGCCCACCGTGCAGGACCCCGCGGTGCCGGTCGGCCTGCCGCCCCGGCCGGCGGGCGGCTCGCTCGTCGAGCTCGAGGGCGTGCGCTTCGCGCACCGGACGCGCGGAGGCACGTCGTCCGCCGAGGTGCTCGCAGGCGTGGACCTGCGCCTCGAGCCGGGGACGACGACCGCGCTCGTCGGGCTCACCGGCAGCGGCAAGACGACGCTCCTGCAGCTCGTGCCGCGCCTGTACGACGTCACGGCCGGGGCGGTGCGCCTCGACGGCGTGGACGTCCGGCACCTCACGCGCGCGGAGCTCCGCGCCGCGGTGTCGGTCGCGTTCGAGGACCCGATCCTGTTCTCCGCGTCCGTGCGGGAGAACGTCCTGCTCGGCGCCGACGAGCGCCTCGACCCCGACGAGGCCGAGGACCTGCTGCGGCGCTCGCTCGAGGTCGCCCGCGCGGACTTCGTCCACGACCTGCCCGACGGGCTCGACACCGTGATCGGCGAGGAGGGGCTGAGCCTGTCCGGCGGGCAGCGCCAGCGCGTCGCGCTCGCGCGCGCGATCGCGGTGCGCCCCCGCGTGCTGCTGCTCGACGACCCGCTGTCCGCGCTCGACGTGAGCACCGAGGCGGACGTCACCGCGCGGCTGCGCGACGTCCTCGCCGGGACCACGACGCTCGTCGTCGCGCACCGGCCGTCCACGGTCGCGCTCGCGGACAGGGTCGCCGTGCTCGAGGACGGCCGCATCACCGGGCTCGGCACGCACGCCGAGCTCCTCGCGACGCACGCGCACTACCGGTACGTCCTGACGGCGTGCGTCGACGAGCCGCCGGACGACGACGCGCGCCTCGACCCCGACGAGATCGACCAGGAGGCCGCCGACGTCGCCGACGAGTCCGTGGAGGTGGCCCGGTGAGGCGCGAGGGCCTGCGCGAGCAGGACCCGGACGCGCTCGAGGATCCGCGTGCCGTGCGGCGGCGCTCGCTGGGCCTGCTCGGGTCCCTCCTGCGCCCCGTCGCCCGGCCCGCGTGGTGGACCGTGGCGCTCGTCGTGCTCGCCCAGCTCGCGGTCGTCGCCGGGCCGGCGCTCGTCGCGTACGGGATCGACTCGGCGCTGCCGGCGCTCGCGGACGACGGGAACCCGCGCCCGCTCGTCGTCGCGGCGGGCGTGTACCTCGTGCTCGCGGTCGGCGGCGGGCTGCTCTCGGCGCAGGTCGTGCGCGCGTCGGCGCGCGTGAGCCAGGCGGTGCTGCTCGACCTGCGCGGCCGGCTGTTCCGGCACACGCAGCGCCTCAGCCTCGAGTTCCACGAGCGCTACACGTCGGGCCGGATCATCTCGCGGCAGACCTCGGACACCGACGCGCTGCGCGAGCTCCTCGACGGCGGGGTGACGACGCTCGCCTCGAGCGGCCTGGCGATGGTGTTCACCGCGACGTCGCTCGTGCTGCTCGACTGGCGCAGCGGTCTGGTGCTGCTCGTCGCCGTCCTGCCGGGCGTGCTGCTCACGCGCTGGTTCCAGCTGCGCTCGCAGCGGCAGTACCGGCTCAACCGCACGGCGGTCGCGCGCGTGATCGTGCGGTTCGTCGAGACCATGACGGGCATCCGCGCGGTGCAGGCGTTCCGCCGCGAGGCGACGGCGGACCGGGTGTACGGCGACGAGTCCGAGGTGTACCGCCGCACGACCGCCGCGGCGATCCGCGTGAACGGCGTGTTCGACACCGGGCTCACGCTCATCGGGAACGTCACCGTCGCGGCCGTGCTGCTGGTCGGCGGCCTGCGGGTGATCGACGACGGCCTCGACGTGGGCGTGCTCGTCGCCGCGGTGCTGTACGCGCGCCGGTTCTTCGCCCCGCTGCAGCAGATCGGCATGTTCTACAACTCGTTCCAGTCCGCGACCGCGGCGCTCGAGAAGCTCTCTGCGCTGCTCGCGCAGGAGCCCTCGGTGCCGGACCCGGTGCGGCCCGTGCGGCTGCGCGCGGTGCGCGGCGACGTGCGGTTCGTCGGCGTGGAGTTCGGCTACGGCGACGGGCCGAGCGTCCTGCCCGCCCTGGACCTGCACGTGCCCGCGGGGCAGTCGATCGCGCTGGTCGGCGAGACGGGCGCGGGCAAGTCGACCGTGGCCAAGCTCCTCGCGCGGTTCTACGACGTGCGCGCGGGCGCCGTCCTGCTCGACGGGGTCGACGTGCGGGACGCCGCCCCTGCCGACCTGCGCCGCGCGGTCGTCATGGTGACGCAGGAGGCGTACCTGTTCTCCGGGTCGGTCGCCGCGAACATCGCGCTCGGCCGGCCCGGGGCGTCGCGTGCGGAGGTCGAGGCCGCGGCCCGCGCGGTGGGCGTGCACGACCTCGTCGTGTCGCTGCCCGACGGGTACGACACGCTCGTCGACAAGCGCGGGGGGCGCCTGTCGGCGGGGCAGCGCCAGCTCGTGTCGTTCGCGCGCGCGTTCCTCGCGGACCCGGCGGTGCTCATCCTCGACGAGGCGACGAGCTCGCTCGACGTGCCGGGGGAGGCGCTCGTGCAGCGCGGCCTGCGCACCCTGCTCGCGGGCCGGACCGCGGTGGTCATCGCGCACCGGCTGTCGACGGTCATGGGCTCGGACCGCGTGCTCGTCGTCGACGGCGGCCGCGTGGTCGAGGACGGCCCGCCGGCCGTGCTCGCGACCGCGGGCGGCCGGTTCGCGGCGCTGTACGACGACTGGCAGGCGACGCTGCACGCGGGCTGATCCGACCGCAGCGCCGCCCACCGCCGTCGCGCGGCACGCGGCGGGCGGCCGCTGGTCAGCCCTGGTGCGCGGCCCAGTCCTGCAGCGCGGCCCGCACGAACGCCGCGCCCTGCGCGCCGCCGTACGCGGCCGCGAACCGCTCGTCCGCGACGTACATGTCGGCCAGGCCCAGCACGTACCCGACGAGCGCCTCGGGGCGGTCGTGCGCGGGTGTGCCGGGGACGGACCGCAGCCACGCGACGTGCCGCTCGGCGAGCGCACGCGCGTGCGGTGAGGTGGGGTCCGTGCCCGCGGTCGCGGCGGCGACCCAGTCGGCGCCCAGCGCCGCCGAGCGCTCCTGCCAGGCCGCGCGCTCGTCGTCGGGCATGCCGCGCCACCACGCGTCGGAGCGCGCGTAGGCGTCGGCGCCCCAGCGGCGCTCGACCTCCTCGCGGTGGCGTGTGTGGTCGAAGCCGTCCAGCATCTCGTCGGCCATGAGGGGTTCTCCGTTCTCGCGTGCGGTGATCGTCCGCTCGACGGTCGCGACGAGCCGCGACAGCCGCTGCTGCTCGGCGCGCAGCGTGGTCAGGTGCCGGCGCAGGGCGGCGAGCTCGTCGCCCTCCTCGTCGAGCACGCGCGCGATCTCGTCGAGCCCGAGGCCGAGGCGCCGCAGCAGCAGGATGCGCTGCAGCCGGACGAGGGCGTCCTCGTCGTACCAGCGGTAGCCGTTGGCCGCGACGCGCGTGGGTGGCAGCAGCCCCACGGCGTCGTAGTGGCGCAGCGTGCGGCTCGTCGTCCCGGTGAGCCGGGCGACCTCCTGGATCGACGCCTGCATGGTGACCTCCTGACGTGCGGACCCGCTCCACGCTAGAAGCTGACGTGACGTCAAGGTCAAGCGAGCGATGCCGCGGTCCTCGTCGGGCAGGGAGAGGATGCGTGCATGACGACGAGCGACTCCGCGCCCCCGACGCCCGACCGCGAGGTCCTCGACTGGGAGACGTTCGGCCGGGCCGCCCGCGAGATCGCCCAGGCCGTCGTCGACTCGGGCTTCGTGCCGGACGTGGTCGTCGCGGTCGCGCGCGGCGGCCTCCCGCCGGGTGGCGCGGTCGCGTACGCGCTCGGCACCAAGGCGGTCGGGACGCTCAACGTGGAGTTCTACACGGGCGTCGACTCGCGCCTGCCGGAGCCGTCGGTGCTCCCGCCGCTGCTCGACACCTCCGCACTGCACGGCACGCGCGCGCTCGTCGTCGACGACGTCGCCGACACGGGCGAGACGCTCGCGCTCGTGCAGCGGCTCATCGCCGAGCACTGCGACGAGGCGCGCACGGCGGTCCTGTACGCCAAGCCGCACTCGGTGATCGACCCGGACTACGTGTGGCGCCGCACCGACCGGTGGATCACGTTCCCGTGGTCGGCGCAGGACCCGGTGACGGCGACGACCGCCTGACTCACGCGCCGAGCAGCCGCAGCACGGCCGGGGCGAGCGCGGCGGGCGCGTCCACGACGGCCCGCGCACCCGCGGACTCGAGCTCCGCGCGGTCGCCGAACCCCCACAGCACGCCGACGCAGCCGACCCCATGCTCCCGCGCGCCGGCCACGTCGTGCTCGCGGTCGCCGACCATGAGCACGCGAGACCCGGTGGGCAGGCTCGCGAGCGCGCGACCGATGATCCGGCCCTTGCTCTCGCTCTCGTCGTCGGGCGCCCCGAACACGCCGTCCAGGAGCGGCGCGAGACCCACGTGCGCGAGGAGCGGCACCGCGCGCGCGTGCGGCTTCGCGGTGGCGACGACGAGCCGCGCCCCCGCGGCGCGCAGCGCCTCGAGCGCCTCGGGCACGCCGTCGAACACCCGGGCCATGAGGTTCCCGCGCTCGTCCAGCGCGCGCTGGTAGCGCGCCATGAACGTGCCCACAGCGTCGTCCGGGATCCCGGCCCGCGCCACGGAGTCGTGGATGGGCGGCCCGATGAACGAGCGCAGCAGCGCCTCGTCGGGCAGGTCGAGCCCCACGCCGGCGAACGCGTCGGTGAGCGCGTGCAGCGCGCCCGGCCACGAGTCGACGAGCGTCCCGTCGAGATCCAGCAGCACCACGTCGGTCACCCGCAGATCGTGCCACCCGGGCGGGGCGCGACCCGCAGGGGGACGGCCGTGAGGTCGTCGTGTCGTGATGGGCACGTGACGGCAACGTCGACGCAACACCCGGTGCCTAGCGTGCGAGTCGTGACGACCACCGCCGTCCGGGACCGCGTGCGCGACGACTTCGGGCTCGACGTCGAGACCCTCGAGCCGGTGTCCGCGCAGCCCACCGCCCGCCTGTGGCGCGCGACGGTCGGCGCGTGCCGGTACGCGGTCCGCTGGACGTCGGCGACGACCCCGGCCGCGCACCTCGCGCTCGCGCTGGCCCGCACGCTCCCGCAGCGCCCGCAGGACGTCCTGCCCGCACCCGCCGCGCTCGCACCGCCGCTGCTGACCCGCCGCGGCGCGCCCGCGGCGGAGCTCGACGGCGGTCGCCTCTCGGTCACGCCGTGGCTCGACGGGCCGAACGGACGCGACGTGCCGCTCACGCCGCCGCAGTGGACGGCGTTCGGCCGCCTCGTCGCGCGGGTGCACGCGCTCGCGCCGGCGAGCGTGCCCGGGCTGGTGCGGGAGACGTTCGACCCGTCGGCGCGGCTCGCGCGCGCGGCGGCGGTCGACGACGCGGTCGCGTGCGCCGCGCGGGGCGAGCCCGACGTGGTCACGGGGGCGACGGTGGACACGTGGCGCGGCGCGGCGGCGCAGGTCGACCGGGTGCGTGCCCGTGCGGTGCGCGTCGGCCGCCGCCTGCGCGACCAGGGTCGGGACGTCCCGCTCGTCGTGTGCCACGCGGACGCGCACGTCGGGCACGTCGTCGCGACCGGGCCGCGCGACGTCGCCCTCCTGGACTGGGAGCACGCGTACGTCGCACCGCCCGAGCACGACCTGCTGTTCGTGCTCGGGGGAGTGCTGCCCGGTCTGCCGGTCACGGTCGAGCAGTCGGCGGCGTTCCTCACGGGGTACGGCAGGGTCGACATCGACTCCGAGCGGCTCGCGTACGCGCGCTGCGTGCGGGTGCTGGACGACCTGGCGACCGCCGTGACCGCCGCGCTGGACACCACCGCACCGGACGAGCAGCGGGTCGCCGCGCTGGGCGAGCTGATCGGGCACCTGGGCCACGACGGCCTCGTCGCCGCCGCGCTGGAGTGACGCCCCGGGCGCCCCGCGCGCGGAGCGTCAGGCGGAGGCGAGCAGCGCGAGCACCGCGCGCGGCAGGTCGGCGGGACGGTCGACGAGCGCGTCGGCCGCGTCGAGCTCGCCGGGCTCGGCGTACCCCCACGTGACGCCCAGGCACGGCAGGCCGTGCGCGTGCGCGCCGACGACGTCGTGGGTCCGGTCGCCGACCATGACCGCCGGCCCGTGCCCGGGCACGCTCGCGAGCGCGTCGGCGATGACGGACGCCTTGGTGCTCGGGACGTCGTCGGGCGGCGCGCCGAACACGCCGTCGACGAGCGCGGCGACGCCCAGGAAGGCGCACACGACGTCCGCGCGGAGCTGCCGCTTGGACGTCGCGACCAGCAGCGTGCACCCGGCGGCGCGCAGGTCCCGCAGCGCGTCCGGCACCCCGCGGTAGGCCCGCGTCTCCCGCAGCGCCCCCGCGTCGTAGTGCGCGCGGAAGGCCGCGACGGCTGCGTCGACCCGCTCGTCGGGCACGCCGTGCGCGCGGAAGGCGACCGGCAGCGGCGGGCCGATGAACGAGCGCAGCACGTCGGCCGGCGGCACGGGCATCCCGAGCGCGCGGTACGCGACCGCGACGCTCGCGGTGATGCCCGGCGCCGACTCGCTGAGCGTGCCGTCGAGGTCGAGCAGCACGACGGGACGCCCCGGGGGCACGTCGGCGGCGACGTCGGCGGGGGAGGCGGGGTGCGGCACGGCGGTGGTCACGCCCTGGACTATGCCGTAGGGCGCCGCGGGGCCCTGGGCTACCCTGGACGCACAGGCACCGATCCGGCCATCACCGGGGAGCCTCCGGAAGAACGGGTCGCCCGCAGGGGCGGTCTCAGTAGAACCGGACGGGTAGGCCCGTCACAGCCGTCACGAGTGGTCGACACGCCGTCGTCCGACCGGGTGCGCAGTCACCGGGTCCGGGCACGACGCGCCGGCAAGCGGGGTGGTACCGCGGTGGTCCCGGGAGGTCCGGGGCGATCGTCCCCGTGGCCGCAGCGACGCACGCACCTGCCGAACCAGCACGTGCCGACCACAGGAGACACCCCGGTGACCGATCGTCACTACCCGTTGCACCGCGACGAGCCCGTCGCACCCTCCCCGGACCTGCCCGCGCTCGAGCGCGAGGTGCTCGCGCACTGGGAGGCCGACGGCACGTTCCAGGCGTCGATCGACCAGCGGGACGCGGGTGAGAACGGCAGCAACGAGTACGTCTTCTACGACGGCCCGCCGTTCGCGAACGGCCTGCCGCACTACGGCCACCTGCTCACCGGGTACGCGAAGGACGTCGTCCCGCGCTACCGGACGATGCAGGGGCAGCGCGTCGAGCGCCGGTTCGGCTGGGACACGCACGGCCTGCCCGCCGAGCTCGAGGCGCAGCGCCTGCTGGGCATCAAGGACAAGGCCCAGATCGAGGAGATGGGCATCGACGCGTTCAACGCGGCGTGCCGGGACTCCGTCCTGAAGTACACGCGCGAGTGGCGCGACTACGTGACGCGCCAGGCGCGCTGGGTCGACTTCGACAACGACTACAAGACGCTCGACGTCACGTTCATGGAGTCCGTGATCTGGGGCTTCAAGCAGCTCTACGACAAGGGGCTGGCGTACGAGGGCTACCGCGTCCTGCCGTACTGCTGGGTCGACGAGACGCCGCTGTCGAACCACGAGCTGCGCATGGACGACGACGTGTACGTCAGCCGCCAGGACCCGGCGCTCACCGTGGGCGTGCGGCTCGAGACCGGCGAGCTCGCGCTGATCTGGACGACGACGCCGTGGACGCTGCCGAGCAACCTCGCGGTCGCGGTCGGACCGGACGTCGAGTACGTGACGGTCGAGCCCGCGCCGGACTCGCCGTTCGGCCAGGCGCACCCCGGCGAGCGCGTGCTGCTCGCGGCCCCGCGGCTCGCGGCGTACGCGCGCGAGCTCGGCGAGGCCACCGTGGTCGCCACGACGCTCGGCCGCGACCTCGCGGGCCGGCGCTACACGCCGCCGTTCGACTACTTCGTCGGGCACGAGAACGCGCACCGGGTGCTGGTGGCGGACTTCGTGACGACCGAGGACGGCTCGGGTCTGGTGCACCTCGCGCCCGCGTTCGGCGAGGACGACATGGCGGCGTGCGACGCGGCGGGCATCGCCGCGGTCGTGCCCGTCGACGACGGCGGCCGGTTCACCGCGCTCGTCGGCGACTACGCCGGGCAGCAGGTGTTCGACGCGAACAAGCCGATCATCGCGGACCTCAAGGCGGGCACCGGGCCGCTGGCGCGCGTCGCGGCCGAGCAGCGCGCGGTCGTCGTGCGCCACGAGACGTACGAGCACTCCTACCCGCACTGCTGGCGCTGCCGGAACCCGCTGATCTACAAGGCGGTCTCGTCCTGGTTCGTGCGCGTCACGGACTTCCGCGACCGCATGGTCGAGCTCAACCAGGAGATCACCTGGATCCCCGAGCACATCAAGGACGGCCAGTTCGGCAAGTGGCTGTCGAACGCGCGCGACTGGTCGATCAGCCGCAACCGGTACTGGGGCACGCCGATCCCGGTGTGGGTCTCGGACGACCCGACGTACCCGCGCGTCGACGCGTACGGCTCGCTCGCGGAGCTCGAGCGCGACTTCGGGCGCGTCCCGACGAACGAGAAGGGCGAGCCGGACCTGCACCGGCCGTACATCGACGAGCTCACGCGCCCGAACCCCGACGACCCGACGGGGAAGTCGACGATGCGCCGCATCCCGGACGTCCTCGACGTGTGGTTCGACTCGGGCTCGATGCCGTTCGCGCAGGTGCACTACCCGTTCGAGAACCGTGAGTGGTTCGAGCACCACTACCCGGGCGACTTCATCGTCGAGTACATCGGGCAGACGCGCGGGTGGTTCTACACGCTGCACGTGCTGGCCACGGCGATCTTCGACCGCCCGTCGTTCCGCAACGTCATGTGCCACGGGATCGTGCTGGGCGACGACGGGCGCAAGGCCTCGAAGTCGCTGCGCAACTTCCCGGACCCGGTCGAGATGTGGGACGTCTACGGCTCCGACGCGGTGCGCTGGTCGCTCATGTCGAGCACGATCCTGCGCGGCGGGAACCTCATCGTCGCGGAGGAGGGCATCCGCGACGGCGTGCGCCAGGTGCTGCTGCCGCTGTGGAGCACGTACTACTTCTTCACGCTGTACGCGGGCGCCGCGAACGGCGGCGAGGGTCTGCTCGCGCAGCGGGTCGACGCGTCACGCGCGGCGTCGCTCACGACGGCGGACCGGGACCTGCTGGCCCGCACGCGCGAGCTCGTCGTGACGCTCACCGAGCAGCTCGACGCGTACGACGTGCCGGGCGCGTGCGAGTCGGTGCGCCAGCACCTCGACGTCCTGACCAACTGGTACGTGCGCACGCAGCGCCAGCGGTTCTGGGACGAGGACGCGGCGGCGTTCGACACGCTGTACACCGCGCTGGAGACGCTCACGCGCCTCATGGCGCCGCTCGCGCCGCTGGTGACCGAGGAGATCTGGCGGGGCCTGACGGGCGGGCGCAGCGTGCACCTGACCGACTGGCCGACGCCGGACGAGGTCGTGACGAACCCCGGCGAGGGCGCGTCCACGCTCGCCGAGGACGCGCCGGTCACGGGTGCGGAGTTCACCGACGCCGAGCTCGTGGCGGCGATGGACCGGGTGCGCGAGATCGTGTCGACCACGCTCGGGCTGCGCAAGGCGAACGGCCTGCGCGTGCGCCAGCCGCTGCGCCAGCTGCGCGTCGCGATCCCGTACCCGCGCCTGGCCGAGCCGTTCGTCGGGCTCATCGCGACCGAGGTCAACGTCAAGGACGTCGTCCTGCACTCCGTCGACGACGCCGCGGCGTCCGAGTTCGGCGTGTGGACGCGCCTCGACGTCAACGCGCGCGCCGCGGGCCCGCGCCTGGGCCGGGCCGTGCAGGGCGTCATCCGCGCGGCCAAGGCGGGCGACTGGGAGCAGACCGCCGACGGCGTCGTCGTGCGCACGCCCGACGGCGAGGTGCCGCTGCTGGAGAGCGAGTACACGCTCGTCACGGCGGTCAGCGACGAGGCCGGCGACACGGTCGCCGCGGCGGTGCTGCCGGGCCGCGGGTTCGTCGTGCTGGACATCGCGCTGGACGACGAGCTGCGCGCCGAGGGCTACGCGCGGGACGTGGTCCGGGCCGTGCAGGACGCGCGCAAGGCCGCGGGCCTGCACGTCGCGGACCGGATCGTGCTCGACCTGACGGTCCCGGCGGAGCACGTCGCAGCCGTCGAGGCGCACCGGGAGTTCGTCGCGGCGGAGACCCTGGCGCTCGAGCTGACCGTGGCGACGGGCGAGACGCTGGAGGTCGCGGTCCGCAAGCACTGACCCGTCCGACGACGAAGGGCGCGGCACCCCGGGCGGGGTCCGCGCCCTTCGTCGTCGGGCCGGGGCTAGGAGATCGTCGAGCCCGAGCGGACGAACTTCTTGCCCAGGTAGAAGATGCTCCGGAACTTGTACGTCCAGAACCGCGCGCCGGTGTTCTTCGTGATCGTCGAGTCCTTCACCGTCAGGACGCCCGTGCGGTCGTTGCTCACGTAGAAGATGCCTGGCCCGCCCTCGGGCGCGTGGTTGCCGCGGATCGTCGAGCGCTCGACGGTCACGTTCTGCTTGGTGCCGTCGAAGTAGATCGCGCCGCCGTTGCCGCCCTGGCCGCTGGACGCGCCGGACCCCGTCGCGGTGTTGCCGCTGAACCGGGAGTCGCGCACCAGCAGGGGCGCCTGGAGCGAGGAGACCGCGCCGCCGTTGGCGCACCTGTTGTCCTCGAACCGCGAGTCGAGGATGCGCGCGGACTCGCGCTGGCCGACGACGCGGATCGCGCCGCCGCCCGCGTCGGAGTGGCGCGTCATGCAGCGGTTCTCGCGGAACGTCGCGCGCTGGACGGTCAGCCGGCCGCCGCGCATCGCGATCGCCCCGCCGCCGCCCCCGCCGCCGACGGACGACTTGCCCGAGGGGGTCTTGCTCGCGTCGCCGTTCGTGAACGTGATGTCCTTGACGAGCACGTAGGGCGTCTTCTGCGAGTCGCACTTCGAGTCGAGCCAGCCGAGCGTGGCCTCGCACGTGTTGGCGTACAGGATCCCGCGCGCGCCCTGGCCGGACAGCGTGACCTTGCCACCGCCGTCGAGGACGAGCTGCTGCACGACCTTCGCGTTCCGGTCCTGCCACGGGTGCTTGCAGGTGGTCGTGTTGCACACGACGAGCGTGCGGTCGAGCTTGATCGTGACCTTGTTCGGCCCGCAGTTGAACCGCACGGTGCCGCCGGACTTCACCGCGTACGCGAGCGCGGCGGGGGTGCAGGACGCGGGCGTGCCCGTGCCGACGACCTTGACGACGGCGGCGGTGCCGGGCGTGGGAGCGGCGGACGCCGGGGCGGCGAGCCAGGAGGTGAGCACGAGCGCGGCGGCGCCGACGACGGCCGCACCGCGCACGCGCCGGGCGTGACGGGTGGAGGGGGTGTGCAGCATGCGCCGACGCTACCCGGCGACCCGGACGTCCGGGACCATCCGGACGGAGGACGTCGCCTGCGGTCGTCCGCTCGCCCGGGCAAGCGCCCGGGCGCGGGCCGACGACGAGGTGCGTGCCCCGCGCACGGCACAATGGCGGCATGACCTCCTGCGCTGCCCTCGCCGTCGCCCACGCCGCCGGGGTCGCCCGGTGAGCCCCGCCCGCGACAAGGCGCGCCGCGACGCCGACCGCCGCGCGGCCGAGCGCGCCCGCGCCGCGCGCGAGGAGGCCGACGCCGTCTACCGCGAGATCCTGCGCCGCACGCCCGAGCACGAGCTCGACCCGTCGTTCCGCCGCGTGCAGGAGGTCTGCGAGCTGCTGGGCGACCCGCAGCGCGCCTACCGCGTCGTGCACCTGACCGGCACCAACGGCAAGACGTCGACGAGCCGGATGGTCGAGCGCCTGCTGCGCGAGCACGGCCTGCGCACGGGCCGGTTCACGAGCCCGCACCTCACGCGCGTCACCGAACGGATCGCCGTCGACGGCGAGCCGATCGACGACGAGACGTTCGTCGCGACGTACCGCGACGTGCTGCCGTACATCGAGATGGTCGACGCGCGCTCCGCGGAGCGCGGCGAGCCGCAGCTGTCGTTCTTCGAGGTGTTCGTCGTCATGGCGTTCGCCGCGTTCGCGGACGCCCCGGTCGACGTCGCCGTCGTCGAGGTGGGCATGGGCGGCTCGTGGGACGCGACGAACGTCGCGGACGGCGAGGTCGCGGTCGTCACGCCCGTGGGCATGGACCACGAGCGGTGGCTCGGCGACTCGCTCGTCGAGATCGCCGAGGTGAAGGCCGGGATCGTCAAGGACGGCGCGACGCTCGTCCTCGCCGAGCAGCCCGAGGAGGTCGAGGCGACGGTCGTCGCGGTCGCGGAGGAGCGTGGCGCGCGGGTCGTGCGCGAGGGCGTGGACATCGCGGTCGTGGACCGGCAGGTCGCTGTCGGCGGGCAGCTGCTGACGCTGCGCGGCCTGGGCGGCGTGTACGCGGACGTGTTCCTCCCGCTGCACGGCGCGTTCCAGGCGCACAACGCGCTGCTCGCGCTCGTCGCGACCGAGGCGCTGCTCACGGGCGGCGCCGCGCTCGACGGCGACGTCGTGGGCGCCGCGTTCGCGGAAGTCACGTCGCCCGGGCGCCTCGAGGTCGTGCGGTCGAGCCCGACGGTCGTGGTCGACGGCGCGCACAACCCGGCGGGCGCGAGCGCGATGGTCGCCTCGCTCGACGAGTCGTTCGCGTTCCAGCGGCTCGTGGGCGTCGTCGGCGTCATGGCGGACAAGGACCCCGAGGGCATCCTGTCGGTGCTCGAGCCCGAGCTCGCCGAGGTCGTCGTCACGCAGGCCTCGACGCCGCGCGCGATGCCGGCGGACGAGCTCGCGGAGATCGCGCTCGACGTGTTCGGCGAGGACCGGGTGCACGTCGTCGAGCGGCTCGACGACGCGGTGGCGCTCGCGGTCGAGCGCGCCGAGTCCGAGGTCGAGCGCGGGGCGGGCGTGCTCGTGACGGGGTCGATCCTGCTCGTCGCGGAGGCCCGCATCCTGCTCGGCCGCGGCTGAGGCGCCCCCGGGGCGGCCGCGGGTGCCCGGGGGGTGCTGCGGCGCTCGCGCCGTGCGTCGGCGCGTCGGCTGCACGAACGTGCACGCTTGGTGCACGCTCGCCACTTGCCGCGTCCGGGGCACGCCGCGAAGGTGAGGACCAGCGGGGGCGTGACCGGGACAAGCGTCCGACGGGGCCCGACGAGGTGCCCCGGAGGAGAGGAGATCGGGTGTGAAGAAGCTCATCAACGACCCGGCGCACGTGGTCGGGGAGACGCTCGAGGGGTTCGGGGCCGCGCACGCGGACCTCGTCGCGGTGCACCGTGACCCGGACTTCGTCACGCGCGCCGGCGGTGCCGTGGCCGGCAAGGTCGGTCTGGTCAGCGGCGGCGGCAGCGGGCACGAGCCGCTGCACGCGGGCTTCGTCGGGCTCGGGATGCTCGACGCCGCGGTGCCGGGGCCGGTGTTCACCAGCCCGACGCCGGACCAGGTCCTGCCGGCGCTGCAGGCCGCGGACGGCGGCGCGGGCGTGCTCGCGATCGTCAAGAACTACACGGGCGACGTGCTCAACTTCGAGACCGCCGTCGAGCTCGCCGAGGCCGAGGACGTCGCGGTCCGCTCGGTGGTCGTCGACGACGACGTCGCGGTGCAGGACTCGCTGTACACGGCCGGCCGGCGCGGCGTCGCGGGCACGGTCGCGGTCGAGAAGATTGCCGGCGCGGCCGCCGAGCGCGGCGACGACCTCGACGCCGTCGAGGCGGTCGCGCGCAAGGTCGTCGCGAACGTGCGCTCCATGGGCGTCGCGCTCACCGCGTGCACGGTGCCGCACGCGGGCAAGCCGTCGTTCGACCTGCCCGAGGACGAGATCGAGATCGGCATCGGCATCCACGGCGAGCCCGGCCGCCGGCGCATCCCGCTCGCGAGCGCCGACGAGATCACCGAGCTGCTCGTGACGCCCGTCGCCGACGACCTCGCGCTGACCTCCGGCGAGCAGGTGCTGCTGCTGGTCAACGGCATGGGCGGCACCCCGGCGTCGGAGCTGTACATCGTCTACCGCAGGGCCCGCGCGCTGCTCGAGGCCCGCGGCGTCGTCGTCGCGCGCTCGCTCGTCGGGAACTACGTCACGTCCCTGGAGATGCAGGGCGCGTCCGTCACGGTGCTGCGGCTCGACGACGAGCTCACCACCCTGTGGGACGCGCCCGTGCACACTGCGGCGCTGCGCTGGTGACACGCGCCGCATGGGCGAGGATGGGCCTGGGACCGACCGAGGAGGTGGCATGACGCTGGACGTGGCGTGGGCCGTGGACTGGGTGCGCGCGAGCGCCCGCACGGTGACCGAGCACCGCGACGAGCTGGTCGAGCTGGACCGGCAGATCGGGGACGGCGACCACGGCGAGAACCTCACGCGGGGGTTCACGGCCGTGGTGGCGAAGCTGGACGCCGTCGCCGAGCCGCCCGCCACGGTCGGCGACGTGCTCAAGCTCGTCGCCACGACGCTCATGTCCACCGTCGGGGGTGCCGCCGGCCCGCTGTACGGGACGGCGTACCTGCGGGCCGCGAAGGCGACCGCCGCACCGGCGCTCGACGCCGCCGGGGTGGTCGCGCTGGTCGAGGCGGCGCTCGACGGGATCGTCGCGCGCGGCAAGGCGACGACCGGCGAGAAGACGATGGTCGACGCGTGGTCGCCCGCCGCGGAGGCGGCCGCCGCGGCCGCCGCGGCGGGCGGCGACGCGCGGGCCGTGCTCGCGGCGGCGGCGCAGGCCGCGGCGGCGGGTGCCGAGGCCACCGTGCCGCTGGTCGCCACCAAGGGGCGCGCGAGCTACCTGGGGGAGCGGTCCGCGGGCCACCTCGACCCGGGCGCGCGCTCGTCGCAGCTCCTGCTCGAGGCGGCGGTCGCGGCCGCGGGACCGGCGTCGTGACCGCCACCGGCGCGCCCGACGGCCCGGCGGCCGACTCCGCCGACGGCGGCACGCGCACGCTCGCCGCCGTCGCGCTCGTGCTCGTCTCGCACTCCGAGGCGCTCGCGGCGGGGACGGCCGAGCTCGCGGGGCAGATGGCGCCCGGCGTGCTCATCGTCGCCAGCGGCGGCATGGAGGGCGGCGGCCTCGGCACCGACTACGGCAAGGTCGAGGACGCGATCACGCGCGCCGCCGCGGACGGCCGGACGGTCGCGGTGCTCGCGGACCTCGGGTCCGCCGTGCTCACCACCGAGTCGATCCTCGAGCTCGTCGACCCGGACGTCGCGTCGCGTGTGCGCGTCGCCCCGGGCCCGTTCGTCGAGGGTGCCGTCGCCGCGGCGGTCACCGCGCACGGCGGCGCCGACCTGACGGGCGTGCTCGCGTCCGTCGCGCACGCGGGGACGCTGTTCGCGTCGTCCGCCGACACCTCAGGAGGTTCCGTGCCCGTTCCGGCTCTCCCGGCAGACGACGTCGCGGGGGTGGTGCGCGCGACCCGCACGCTGCTCAACCCGCTCGGCCTGCACGCCCGCCCGGCGGCGGTCGTCGCGCGGATGCTCGCGGGCTTCGAGGCGACCGTGTCGGTCAACGGCGTGAACGCGGCGAGCGTGCTCGAGCTCATGAAGCTGGGCGCGGCGCAGGGGGCGGAGCTGCACATCGAGGCGACGGGACCGCAGGCGGAGGCCGCGGTCGCGGCGCTGACGGACGCGGTCGACGCGGGGTTCGGCGAGATCTGAGCCCGCGGGGCACGCGCCGGGCGTGACGCGCGTCGCAGGAAAATACCTGGGGTGCAAAGTTGCACTCCATGTAATGTCGACGCCCGTGAACCCGACCCGTCGCGCCGCCCCCGCGGCGCCCGAGACCTCGCCGGCGGCCCCGCCGTCCCTCGAGGCGCTCGCGCACGCGCTGCGGCCGACGGACGAGCTCGGGCTGCGCGAGCGCAAGAAGCGCGCCCGGCGTGAGGCGCTCATCGACGCGACGCACCGGCTCGTCGAGCGCGACGGGCTCGACGCGGTGACCGTCGAGGCCATCTGCGAGGAGGCCGGCGTCTCCACCCGCACGTTCTTCAACTACTTCGAGTCGAAGGACGACGCGGTGCTCGGGCACGCCCCGTGGCCCGCGCTCACCGACGCGGCGCTCGCGTTCGTCGAGGGCGGCCCCACCGGCGACCTGCTCGCCGACCTGCAGGTGCTGCTCGGCGACGCCATGGAGCACCCGCCGCTCGGGCAGGAGCGGTTCCGCCGCACGCTCGAGCTCGCGTCGACCGAGCCGCGGCTGCTGGCCCGGCACATCGCCTGGGTCGAGGCGCACCGCAGCCAGGTGGCCGAGCTCGTGACCGCGCGGCTCGCGGCCACCGGCGGGCGCGTGCCCGACCCGGACGTCGACCCCGACGTCGTCGCGGCGGTCGCGCTCTTCCTCATCCACTCGACGGCGATGCGGTGGGAGCACGCGCGGCCGGACTCCGACCCGCGCGAGCACCTCGCCGCGATCGTCGACGGCATGCGCGCGCTGTTCGCGCCGCCCGCCGACGGCTGACCCGCGAACAGACCCCGCGAACAGACCCCGCGAACAGATCCGCGACAGACCCACGACAGACCCACGACACCGAGCCCGGCACCACCGGGCGTCCCCCCGCTCCCGGACCGTCCCTCGGCCCGGGCCGTACGACCCGAACGAGGTACCCATGGCCGTGGCCACCACGCCCGAGCAGGCGAGCGGCGCACCGCTCGTCGTGCTCACCCAGCGCCGAGTCTGGCTGATCTTCGGCGCGCTCCTCGCGAGCATGTTCCTGTCCTCGCTCGACCAGTCGATCGTCGGCACCGCGATGCCCACGATCGTCGGCGAGCTCGACGGCGTCGCCCACCAGGGCTGGGTCGTCACCGCGTACATCCTGGCGATCGCGATCGTCATGCCGCTGTACGGCAAGTTCGGCGACGTCTGGGGGCGGCGCTGGCCGTTCCTCGTCGCGATCGGCCTGTTCACCCTCGCGTCGGCCGGCGCGGGCTTCGCGCAGTCGTTCGGCGAGCTCGTGTTCTGGCGCGGCGTGCAGGGCCTCGGCGGCGGCGGCCTGATGATCCTGTCGCAGGCGATCATCGCGGACATCGTCCCCGCCAAGGACCGTGGCAAGTACATGGGCCCGATGGGCGCGCTGTTCGGCATCGCGGCCGTCATCGGCCCGCTGCTCGGCGGCCTGTTCACGCAGCACGCGGACTGGCGCTGGTGTTTCTGGATCAACATCCCCATCGGCATCGCGGCGTTCGTCACGGCGTGGGTGACGCTGCAGCTGCCGTCGCACCGCTCCGAGCGGCCGGTCGACGTCGCGGGGATCTTCTTCCTCGTCGTCGCCACCTCGGGCCTGGTGCTCGCGAGCTCGTGGACGTCGTTCTCGGGCAACAGCGACTACGACTGGTCGGACCCGTGGCTCGGCGCGCTCGTCGGCGGCACGGTCGTCGCGATCGGCGCGTTCGTCCTCGTCGAGCTGAAGTTCGCGCAGGACCCGATCCTGCCGCTGCGGCTGTTCCGCAACCCGACGTTCACGATCGCCACGCTGATCGGCTTCATCCTGGGCGCGGGCATGTTCGCGGCGCTCGCGTTCCTGCCGACGTTCCTGCAGATGTCGACCGGCGTGGGCGTGACCCAGTCCGGGTTCCTGCTGCTGCCGATGATGGCGGGCGTCATGCTCACCGCGATCGGCTCGGGTGTCGCGATCACCAAGACCGGCCGCTACAAGATCTACCCGGTCGTCGGCCTCGTCGTGACCGCGCTCGGCCTCGCGTGGCTCACGCGCATCACGGGGGACATGTCGCTCGTGCTGTTCGGCGCGATGATCTTCGTCCTCGGTGCCGGCATGGGCCTGGTGATGCAGACGATCGTCCTCGCGGTGCAGAACGCGGTCGACCCGCACGAGCTCGGCACCGCGACGAGCGCGAACAACTTCTTCCGCGAGATCGGCGCGGCCGTCGGGACGGCGATCTTCTCGACGATCTTCACGACCGCGCTCATCACGAAGCTGCGCGACGTGTTCGAGGGCGCGCCCACGGGCGCGGGCGCGGCGGAGGGCGTGACGCCCGAGCTCGTCGCGGAGCTCCCCGAGCCGTACAAGAGCGGCGTGATCGACGCGTTCGCCGGGACGCTCGCGCCGTCGTTCTGGTACTTCGTCCCGCTCGTGCTCGTGGGCCTGGTCCTCGCGCTGTTCCTCAAGGAGGTCAAGCTCTCCGACGTGGCCGGGATGGTCGCGCGCGGCGAGGCCGTGGCCGCCGACGGGTCCGGCGCGGCCGGTGCGGCCGTCGTCGACGAGCTCACCGGGCACGCCGACGAGGCGGACCTCACGGCCGACGCGCAGCCGGGCGACGACGACCGCGCGGGTAGCCTGGGCCGGTGACGTCCCCCGCGCCGGCCGTACGCCGCAAGCGACCCGCCAAGCCGCAGTTCACCCAGACGATCCTCGTCCTGGAGGCGTTCTGCGTGCTGTTCGCGACGCTCACGGCGTACGGCCTGCGCGTGGCCTCGGCCGGCGTGGTGTGGGGTGTCGGGGGCGCGCTCGCGCTCCTGCTCCTCGTCGCGTCCGGCCTGGTCACGCGCCGTGGCGGCTACCTGTTCGGGTGGGTCCTGCAGGGCTGGGTCGTCGCGGCCGCCGTGGTCCTGCCGTCCGTCGCGCGCGACATCGCGGTGGTCGTCGCGCTCGTGTTCGTCGGCCTGTGGGTCGCCGCGCTGCGCCTGGGCGGCCGCATCGACCGTGAGCGCGCGGAGTACGACGCGGCGCACGGCCTCGGTCCCGGCGGCGCGGCCCCGGCCTGACGCGCTCGTCGTCGGCGTGACGAAGACCTCGGCGGCCGGCTGCGGACGCCCGCCCCGCCGCGCGACCCCGCGACACTAGGGTGGGCGACATGACCGACTCGCAGCGCACCCTGGTCCTCGTCAAGCCCGACGGAGTGGCGCGCGGCCACGTGGGAGAGGTCCTGCGCCGGATCGAGGCGAAGGGCTACACGATCGCCGCCCTCGAGCTGCGCACGGCGACGCCCGAGCTCCTGGCCGAGCACTACGCGGAGCACGCCGGCAAGCCGTTCCTGCAGCCGCTCGTCGACTTCATGCTCTCCGGCCCGGTGGTCGCCGCGGTCGTCGAGGGGCACCGCGTGGTCGAGGGCTTCCGCTCGCTCGCGGGCGCGACCGACCCGACGGTCGCCGCGCCCGGCACCATCCGGGGCGACCTGGCGCGCGACTGGGGCCGCAAGGTCATCGAGAACATCGTGCACGGGTCGGACTCCCCGGAGTCGGCCGAGCGCGAGATCGGGCTCTGGTTCCCGAACCTGTGACATCCCGGACGCCCCGGACGGCTGCGCGCCGCCCGGGGCGCCGCACCGCCGGGCACGTCCCGGGCTGACCGCCGCCGCGCACCTACACTCGCGGACGTGCACCTCAAGACGTTGACCCTGCGCGGGTTCAAGTCGTTCGCCTCGGCGACGACGTTGAGCTTCGAGCCGGGCGTCACGTGCGTCGTCGGGCCGAACGGGTCCGGCAAGTCGAACGTCGTCGACGCGCTCGCGTGGGTCATGGGGGAGCAGGGCGCGAAGTCCCTGCGCGGCGGCAAGATGGAGGACGTCATCTTCGCGGGCACCGCGGGGCGCCCGCCGCTCGGCCGCGCCGAGGTGTCGCTGACGATCGACAACAGCGACGGCGCGCTGCCGATCGAGTACACCGAGGTGACGATCAGCCGGACGCTGTTCCGCAACGGCGGCTCCGAGTACGCGATCAACGGGCAGGCGTGCCGCCTGCTCGACATCCAGGACCTGCTCTCGGACTCCGGCCTGGGCCGGGAGATGCACGTCATCGTCGGGCAGGGCCAGCTCGACGCGGTGCTGCGCGCGACCCCCGAGGAGCGACGCGGGTTCATCGAGGAGGCCGCGGGCGTCCTCAAGCACCGCAAGCGCAAGGAGAAGGCCCTGCGCAAGCTCGACGCGATGCAGGCCAACCTCACGCGCCTGGGCGACCTCACCGCCGAGATCCGCCGCCAGCTCGGCCCGCTCGGCCGCCAGGCGGAGGTCGCGCGCAAGGCCGCGGTCGTGCAGGCCGACCTGCGCGACGCCCGCGCGCGCCTGCTCGCGGACGACCTCGCGCAGCTCACCGCCCAGCTCGAGCAGGAGATCGCCGACGAGACCGCGCTCGCCCGGCAGCGCGAGGAGGTCGAGGCCGCGCTCGCGCAGACCCGCACCCGGCTCGCGGCGCTCGAGCGGGAGGCCGCCGAGGCCGCCCCGGCGCTGTCCGAGATCAGCGAGGTCTGGTACCGGCTGTCGTCGCTGCGCGAGCGGCTGCGCGGCACCGCGTCGCTCGCCGCGGACCGCGTGCGGCTGCTCGGCTCGGCCGCCCCGGAGCGCACCGACGGGCGGGACCCCGACGACCTCGCGGCACAGGCCGAGCGCGTGCGACAGGCCGAGGCGGAGCTCGCGGCGGAGGTCGACCTCGCCCGCACGGCGCTCGAGGCGGCCGTGGCGGCGCGCCAGCAGGTCGAGCAGGAGGCCGGGGACGCCGAGAAGGAGCTCGCGACCGCGCTGCGCGGCGCGGCGGACCGGCGCGAGGGCGTCGCCCGGCTCGCGGGGCAGGTCGCGGCGCGCCGCAGCCGCGTCGAGGCGACGCAGGCGGAGATCGGCCGCCTGCGCGAGGCCCTGGTCGCCGCGGAGCGCCGCGGCGCCGAGGCGACCGCGCAGTTCGCGGCGCTCGAGTCGCAGGTCGCGGGCGCGGAGGAGGGCGAGGAGGGCCTCGACGCCGCGCACGAGGCCGCGGTCGAGGCGCTCGAGACCGTCACCACCCGGCTCACCGCACTGAACGAGGCGCTCACGGCCGCGGAGCAGGAGCGCGCCAACCAGACCTCCCGCGCGGAGACGCTCGAGCTGAGCCTGTCCCGCAAGGACGGCGCAGGTGCGCTGCTCGCGGCCGACGGCCTGCCCGGCACGATCGGCACGGTCGCGGCCCTGCTCGCGGTCGACCCGGCGGACGAGGACGCGATCGTCGCCGCGCTCGGCGCGACGGCCGACGCGGTCGCGGTCGAGTCGCTCGAGGCCGCGGTCGACGCCATCCGCTGGCTGCGCACCGAGGACGCCGGCCGGGCGAGCCTGCTCGTCGGCGGTGCGCAGCCCCCGGCCCGCCGCGTCCCGGACGGCCTGCCCGCGGGCGCCGTGCCGGCCACCGACCTCGTGCGGGCGCCCGAGAACGTGCGGGGCACCGTGCACGCGCTGCTCGCGGACGTCGTCGTCGTGGACGACCTCGCCGCGGCGCGCGCGGTGCTGGCGCAGGCGCCCGACGTCGTCGTCGCGACCCGCACCGGCGACGTGCTGTCCCGGACGCGCGCGTCCGGCGGCTCGGCGGGTGCCCCGAGCGCGCTGCACCTGCAGGCCGCGCTCGACCAGGCCCGGCAGGCCGCGCAGGCCGCGACCGCGGAGGCCGAGCGGCTGCGCTTCGAGGTCGCGCGCGCCACGCAGGAGCAGGCCGACGCGCGGACCCGGTACGACGAGACGCTCGAGCGGCTCAACGAGTCCGACGCGCAGCTCGCGGCCGTCGCCGAGCAGCTCGGCAACCTCGGCTCGACGGTCCGCGCCGCGAAGGCCGAGGCGGAGCGCGTGCAGGCGTCGCTCGACGCCGCGTCCCGCACGCTCGAGGAGGACACCGCGCAGCTCGCGGAGCTCACGGCGCGGCTCGCCGCCGCGGAGGTCGAGCCCGTCGAGAGCGAGGCGCAGATCCAGGAGGGCACCGCCCGCCGGGACCGGCTGCTCGAGGCCGCGACCGCCGCGCGCCAGCGCGAGACCGAGGCCCGCCTGACGCTGCGGACCGCGGAGGAGCGCGCGCGGGCGCTGGCCGGGCGCGCCGAGTCGCTCGAGCGCGCGGCCCGCGCCGAGCGCGTCGCGCGCGAGCGTGCCGCCGAGCGCGAGCGGGCCCGGGCGCGGCAGGCCGCGGTCGCGGAGGCGGTCCGCGACGGCGCGACGCGCGCGCTCGCGCTGCTCGAGGGGTCGCTGCGCCGCGCGAGCGACGAGCGCGAGTCCGCCGAGGCCGCGCGGGCGCGGCGCGACGAGGCGATCGCCGCGACGCGCGTGACGCTCGAGCAGCAGTCGGGCGAGCTCGCGCGGCTCACGGACGCCGCGCACCGCGACGAGGTCGCGCGCACGCAGCAGCGGCTGCGCATCGAGCAGCTCGAGACCCGCGCCGTCGAGGAGCTGGGCCTGGACCCGGCGGTCCTGCTCGACGAGTTCGGGCCGCACCGCGACGTGCCGGTCGTCGTGCCGCCGGGCACCGAGCCCGACCCGGACGCCCCCACGCACGTGCCGTACGTGCGCGAGCAGCAGGAGAAGCGGCTGCGCGCCGCCGAGCGCGCGCTGTCCCTGCTGGGCCGCGTCAACCCGCTCGCGCTCGAGGAGTTCGCGGCGCTCGAGGAGCGGCACAAGTTCCTCGTCGACCAGCTCGCGGACCTCAAGAAGTCCCGCGCGGACCTGCTGGAGATCGTCAAGGAGATCGACGAGCGCGTCGAGCAGGTGTTCGCCGAGGCGTACCGCGACACCGCCGCGGCGTTCGACGACGTGTTCCCGCGCCTGTTCCCGGGCGGCGAGGGCCGGCTCGTGCTCACGGACCCGGGGGACATGCTCACCACGGGCATCGAGGTCGAGGCCCGACCCGCCGGCAAGAAGGTCAAGCGGCTGTCGCTGCTCTCGGGCGGCGAGCGGTCACTCACCGCGGTCGCGCTGCTCGTCGCGATCTTCAAGGCCCGCCCGAGCCCGTTCTACGTCATGGACGAGGTCGAGGCGGCGCTCGACGACGCGAACCTGGGCCGGCTGCTGGAGATCTTCCGCGAGCTGCAGCGCGACTCCCAGCTCATCGTCGTGACGCACCAGAAGCGCACGATGGAGATCGCCGACGCCCTCTACGGGGTGACCATGCGCGGCGACGGCGTGACGACCGTCGTGAGCCAGCGGATGCGCGAGTCGGCCTGACCCCCACCCGTCCGGCCCACCCGCTCGTCCACCGTCAGCTGCCCCGCTCGTCCACCCGGGCGACACCTCGGCGGCGCCGCGTGAAGATCATGTGTGGGAACTCGTGGGAGGACCTCCCACGGAGCGCGGTCGGGCGGGACGCGGGCGACACTTGTCCCGTGCTTCCCGTCATCATCGGTATCCTCGTCGCCCTCGTCGTGGCGGGTGTCGTGCTGCTCGTCGCCAGCGCGTCCGAACCCGATGAGCGCCGCGACGACGAGTCGCCCTGGCAGGCGTTCCGACGCGGCCTGAGGGCGCGCAAGAACCCCGCACCGGACCAGCTCGCGGCCGCGGAGGCGGCCGAGGCGGAGCCCGTCGACCTGTCGCTCGCCGACTTCCTGCGCGCGACGGCCGAGCAGGGCGAGGGCTACCTGCACGTCGACGACCTGCAGGCCAGCCTGCACCGCGCCCGGGAGAAGGCCGCACGCGCCGTCCCGCTGCGCCGGCACGGCTGACGGGCCGCTGACGGCGCGAGGGTTCGCGCGGCGGGTGCGCCGACCGTCAGACTGTGGGCGTGAGCCCTGACGTCCTGACCACACTCATCGCCGCCGGTGTGCCGATCGCGCTCGTCGCGGTCGTCGCGACCCTCTTCGTCTCGCGCCGCAGAGGACGCGACGACGGCCCCGCCGCACCGACCTCGACCGTCGAGCGGGTCCCCACGCCCCAGGCCGCGCCCGACGACGCCGACGATGCCACGACGCTCGACGTGCCGCCGACGGCGGGCCTCGGCACCGACGAGGTCCCGACGCAGGCGGCGGCGCCCGAGGACACCGAGGTGCGCCCCGACGAGGCGGCGCAGCCGGTCGTCGTCGAGGTGCCGGAGCCCGCGGCGGGCCGGCTCGCGCGGCTGCGCGACCGCCTGTCGCGGTCCGGCTCGCCGCTCGGCACGCGCCTGCTCGCGGTGCTCTCGCGCGACCACCTGTCCGAGGACGACTGGGACGAGCTCGAGGAGACCCTCCTGCTCGCGGACGTCGGCGCCGGCCCGACCGGCGAGCTCATCGACGCCCTGCGCACCCGCGTGCGCGTCGACGGCCTCAAGGACCCGGCGCAGGTGCGCGAGCTGCTGCGCCGCCAGCTGCTCGAGCTCGTCGACCCGACGCTCGACCGGTCGCTGAGCACGACGCCCTCGACCGGCGAGGACGGCGCGCGGACCCCCGCGGTGCTGCTCGTCGTCGGCGTCAACGGCACCGGCAAGACCACGACGATCGGCAAGCTGTCGCGCCTGCTCGTCGCCGAGGGGCGGTCCGTGGTGCTCGGGGCGGCGGACACGTTCCGCGCCGCGGCCGCCGACCAGCTCGAGACGTGGGGCTCGCGCGTCGGCGTGCCGACCGTGCGCTCCGACCGCGAGGGCGCGGACCCGGCGTCGGTGGCGTTCGAGGCGGTCCGCACGGGCAAGCAGGCCGAGGTGGACGTCGTCGTCGTCGACACCGCCGGCCGCCTGCAGAACAAGGCGGGGCTCATGGACGAGCTCGGCAAGATCCGGCGCGTGATCGCCAAGGAGGCGCCGCTGTCCGAGGTCCTGCTCGTCCTCGACGCGACCACGGGCCAGAACGGGCTGCAGCAGGCGCGCGTCTTCGGCGAGGTCGCGGGCGTCACGGGCATCGTCCTGACGAAGCTCGACGGCACCGCGAAGGGCGGCATCGTCGTGGCGGTGCAGCGCGAGCTGGGCGTGCCGGTCAAGCTCGTCGGGCTCGGCGAGGGCCCGGACGACCTCGCGCCGTTCGACCCGGAGGCGTTCGTCGACGGCCTCCTGCAGTGACGTGCGGGGTGCTCCGCGGGCCGCGCGCCCGCGGAGCACTTCGGTCAAGCGTGACGAGTGTCCACCCGTGAAACCGAACGTTTACACGCGGGTGCCCGTTGTCACCTGCCGGTAACGCGCCCAGCGCTCCGGTGAAACCCCGCTCCCCGAATGTTGTCCGCGATCGGCCGCCCGGCCGGCGAGGGGAGCGAATGGGTATGGATGCAGGAAACGCCGCGTGGATGCTGATGTCAGCATCCCTGGTGCTGCTCATGACGCCTGGACTGGCGTTCTTCTACGGGGGCATGGTCCGCGGTAAGTCGGTCCTGAACATGATGATGATGAGCTTCGCCGCCATGGGCGTCGTCGCGATCATCTGGGTCCTGTGGGGCTACTCGATGGTGGCCGGCGAGGACAAGGGCGGGATCCTCGGCTGGACCGGCGACTACCTCGGTCTCACGGGGATCCTGAACGGCGAGGACCCGACCACCGACCTCATCACCGTCGGCTTCCAGGTGACGTTCGCGATCATCACGGTCGCGCTCATCAGCGGCTCGATCGCGGACCGCGTGAAGTTCGGCGCGTGGGTGCTGTTCGTCGCGGTGTGGGTCACCATCGTCTACTTCCCGCTGGCCCACCAGGTCTGGTTCGGCGGCCTGCTGTACGGCGACGACTGGTTCCTGGGCGGCTCGCTGCCGGCCCCGATCGACTTCGCCGGTGGCACGGTCGTCCACATCAACGCCGGTGTCGCGGGCCTGGTGCTCGCGCTGGTCATCGGCAAGCGCAAGGGCTTCGGCAAGGAGCCGATGCGCCCGCACAACCTGCCGTTCGTGATGCTCGGCGCCGCCCTGCTGTGGTTCGGCTGGTTCGGCTTCAACGCGGGCTCGGCGTTCGCCGCCGACGGCACCGCCGCGCTCGCCTGGATCAACACGACGGTCGCCGCCGGCGCCGCGCTCGTCGGCTGGATCGTCACGGAGAAGATCCGCGACGGCCACGCCACGTCCCTCGGTGCCGCCTCGGGCATCGTCGCCGGTCTCGTCGCGATCACGCCCGCCGCGGCCGCGCTGGACCCGTTCAACTCGATCATCCTCGGCCTCGTCGCCGGTGCGCTCTGCGCCCTCGCGGTCGGCCTGAAGTACAAGCTGGGCTACGACGACTCGCTCGACGTCGTCGGCGTCCACCTCGTGGGTGGTCTCGTCGGTACGGTGGCGATCGGCTTCCTCGGCAAGGACGGGGTGGGCCTGTTCCACGGTGGCGGCTTCGACCAGCTCTGGACGCAGATCATCGCGGCGCTGTACGCGATCGTCTTCTCCGGTGTGATCACCGCCGTCATCGCGCTCGCCATCAAGAAGACCATGGGCTGGCGTGTGACCGAGGACGCGGAGGTCGGCGGCATCGACCTCGCGGTCCACGGTGAGACCGCGTACGAGACCCTGGGCGGCGCCCGGGTCGTGACGGAGGTGAAGTGATGACGAAGCTCGTGACGGCGGTCATCCAGCCGCACCGGCTGGACGACGTGAAGTCGGCCCTCGAGGCGGCGGGTGTCCGCGGTCTGACCGTGAGCGAGGCGAGCGGCTACGGCCGTCAGCGCGGTCACACCGAGGTCTACCGCGGCGCCGAGTACACCGTCGACCTGGTGCCGAAGGTCAAGATCGACGTGCTGGTCGCCGACGAGGACACCCCGGGTGTCGTCGAGGTCGTCGTCCGCGCGGCGCAGACCGGCAAGATCGGTGACGGCAAGGTCTGGGTCGTGCCGGTGGAGGACGTGGCTCGCGTCCGCACCGGTGAGCACGGCGACGACGCGCTGTAGGTCTCATGTCCGACGAACGGTCGCCTGCGGGGGGCGCGGCCGGGGACGAGCACGACACGCAGGTCCCGCATCCCGCTCGTGGGGTGCGGGACCTGCGTGTCGAGCGGCTCGACCTCGCCACCTCGTTGACGGGCCCGACGAGCGACGGCGTCGCTCGTCGGAGCCGGATCTCCGCCCTGGTGCGGCAGCGGCTCGCGGAGCTGTGGGACGAGGCCACGGCGGGCGAGGACATGACGGGCGTGGCGCTCGGCGTGGTCGGCTCGGTGGGGCGCGGTGACGCGAGCCCGGTCTCCGATCTCGACCTCCTGCTCGTCCACGAGGGCCGCGCGCGCTCCGCGGAGGACCTGCAGGCGCTCGCGCAGCGCCTCTGGTACCCGATCTGGGACGCGGGGCTCGACCTGGACCACTCGGTCCGCTCGCTCGCGCAGTGCCGCCAGGTCGCGTCCAAGGACCTGCCGGCGGCGGTCGGCCTGCTCGACCTGCAGCACGTCGCGGGGGACCCCGTGGTGATCGCACGGGCGACGTCCGCGCTGCTGGAGGACTGGCGGGCCGCGGCGCGGCGCCGGCTGCCGGAGCTGCTGGCGTCGACGAAGCAGCGCGCCGACCGGCACGGCGAGCTCGCGTACCTCATCGAGCCGGAGCTCAAGGAGGCGCGCGGCGGGATCCGGGACGCGGTGGTGCTCTCCGCGCTCGCGGCGACGTGGCTCACGGACCGCCCGCACGGCGCGGTGGACCACGCGTACGCGCACCTGCTGGACGTGCGCGACGCGGTGCAGGTCGCCACCCGGCGGCACACGAACCGCCTGCTGCTGGCGGACCAGGACGAGGTCGCCGAGCTCGTCGGCTTCGACGACCGCGACGACCTGCTCGCGAGCGTCGCGGAGGCGGCGCGGATCATCTCGTACGCCCTGGACACCACGGCGCGCAACGCGCGCCAGGCGCTCGAGCGCCCCGCCCGCGGGCCGCGGCTCGTGCGGGGCCGGCGCGTGCCGCCGCGGCTGCGGCCGATCGCCGAGGGGCTCGTCCAGCACAACGACGAGATCGTGCTGGCCGTGGACGCGGAGCCGCAGCACGACCCGCTGCTCGCGCTGCGCGCGGCCGCGACCGCGGCCCGCACGGGCCTGCAGCTGTCGCCCGTGTCGGTGCAGCACCTGACGGTCACGCCCGCGCTGCCGACCCCGTGGCCGCGCCAGGCCCGCACGTACCTGCTCCAGGTGCTCGGGGCGGGGCACGCGCAGATCCCGATCTGGGAGGCGCTCGACCTCGCGGGCGTCGTGACGACGTGGATCCCCGAGTGGGCGGGCGTGCGCAACCGTCCGCAGCGCTCTCCCGTGCACCGGCACACCGTGGACCGGCACCTGGTGGAGACGACGGCGAACGTCACCGCGATCGCGCGCGGCACGCCGTCGGAGACGCTGCTGCTGACAGCGGCGCTGCACGACATCGGCAAGCGCGCGGGCGCGGGGGACCACTCGGTCGAGGGAGCCCGGCTCGCCGGGCCGATCGTCGAGCGGATGGGGTTCGGGGAGCAGGTCGCGGCGGACGTCGCGCGCCTGGTGCGCGAGCACCTCACGCTCGTCGAGCTCGCGACCAGCGCCGACCCGGACGACCCGGCGACCGTCGAGCGGCTGCTCGACGCCGTGGACCGCCGCGCCGACCTCCTGGACGCGCTGCGCGTGCTCACGGAGGCCGACGCGGTCGCCGCGGGCCCCGCCGCGTGGAGCCAGTGGCGCGGCACGCTCGTCGACGACCTCGTCGCGCGGGCCCGCGCCCGGCTCGTCGGCGACCACGCCCCGGGTACCCTGGGACGACCCTGATCCCTCTCCCGCGAGGACGCACGTGTTCGCCACCCTGTCCGACCGTCTGACGTCGACGTTCAAGAACCTGCGCACCAAGGGCCGGCTGTCCGAGGCGGACGTCGACGCCACGGTGCGCGAGATCCGTCGTGCGCTGCTCGACGCGGACGTCGCGGTGTCCGTGGTGCGCCAGTTCACGGGTGCCGTGCGCGAGCGCGCGCTGTCGGCCGAGGTCTCGCAGGCGCTGAACCCCGCGCAGCAGGTCGTCAAGATCGTCAACGATGAGCTCGTCGCGATCCTCGGCGGCGAGACGCGCACGCTGCGCTTCGCGAAGACACCGCCGACGGTGATCCTGCTCGCGGGTCTGCAGGGCGCGGGCAAGACGACGCTGGCGGGCAAGCTCGCCCTCCAGCTCAAGGGCGAGGGGCACACGCCGCTGCTCGTCGCGGCGGACCTGCAGCGCCCGAACGCGGTGACGCAGCTCCAGGTCGTGGGGGAGCGCGCCGGCGTGCCGGTGTTCGCCCCGCACCCGGGCAACCAGGGCTCCGACGACGTGCTGCCCGCCGGAGCGGACCCGGTCGCGGTCGCGCGCGCCGGTCTCGAGGCGGCGCGCGCGCGTCAGCACGACGTGCTGATCGTCGACACCGCCGGCCGCCTGGGTGTCGACGCCGAGCTCATGGCGCAGGCCGCGGACATCCGCGACGCCGTGCAGCCCGACGAGATCCTGTTCGTCATCGACGCGATGATCGGCCAGGACGCCGTGACCACGGCCCAGGCGTTCGCCGACGGCGTCGGGTTCACCGGCGTCGTGCTGTCCAAGCTCGACGGCGACGCGCGCGGTGGTGCCGCGCTGTCGGTCGCGTCGGTCACGGGCCGCCCGATCATGTACGCGTCCACGGGCGAGAAGCTGACGGACTTCGAGGTCTTCCACCCGGACCGCATGGCGTCGCGCATCCTCGACATGGGCGACGTCCTGACGCTCATCGAGCAGGCCGAGAAGGCGTTCGACGAGCAGCAGGCCCAGGAGATGGCCGGCAAGCTCGCGAGCGGCGAGGGCTTCACGCTCGCGGACTTCCTGCAGCAGATGCAGCAGCTGCGCAAGATGGGCTCGCTCAAGAAGATGTTCGGGATGCTCCCGGGCATGGCGCAGATGCGCGACGCGCTGGACAGCTTCGACGAGCGCGAGGTCGACCGCATCGAGGCGATCATCCACTCGATGACCCCGGCGGAGCGCGACAACCCGAAGATCATCAACGGCTCGCGCCGCGCCCGGATCGCGCGCGGCTCGGGCACCACGCCGACGGACGTCAACCAGCTCCTGGAGCGGTTCGACGCGGCGCAGAAGATGATGAAGCAGATGGCCCGCGGCGGCGGGATGCCGGGCGGCATGCCGGGGATGGGCAACCTGCCGGGCATGGGCAAGAAGGCCCGCGGCAAGTCCGCGCCGCAGCGCAAGGTGCGCGGCAAGTCGGGGAACCCGGCCAAGCGCGCCGCGCAGGAGAAGGCCGCGCTCGAGGGGCGGCCGGCGACCAGCGCGCCCGCAGGCTCGGCGTTCGGGCTGGGCCGTCAGGCGCCCGACGTCGACCCGGCGTCGCTCGAGCTGCCCGCGGGGCTCGACAAGTTCCTGGGCCGCTGACGACGAGGCGCCGCCGATGAGCCGCTCCGAGGTCCTGCACCTGTCGGGCACGGTCGTGCTCGACGACGAGCGCGAGGCCGGGGACGTGTGGGTCGTCGACGGGCGGCTCACGTTCGAGCGGCCGGCGGGTGGCGCGACGACGCGCGTCGAGGGCTGGGTGCTGCCCGGGCTCGTGGACGTGCACTGCCACATCGGGCTGGCGGCCGACGGCGCGGTGGACGCCGCGACGGCCGAGCGGCAGGCGGTCGCGGACCGCGACTCGGGCGTCCTGCTCGTGCGTGACGCGGGCTCGCCCGCGGACACGTCGTGGGTGCACGCGCGCGCGGACCTGCCGCGGCTGATCCGCGCCGGTCACCACCTGGCGCGCCCCAAGCGGTACCTGCGGCACTACGGTCTCGAGCTCGCGGACGTGCACGACCTGCCGGGGGCGGTGCACCACGAGGCGGTGCGCGGCGACGGCTGGGTCAAGCTCGTCGCCGACTGGATCGACCGCGACCTGCCCGGCGGAGGCGACCTGACGCCGCTGTGGCCCGACGACGTGCTCGCGGACGCGGTGCGCGCGGCGCACGACAGCGGCGCCCGCGTGACGGCCCACACGTTCGCGACCGAGTCGCTCGACCCCCTCCTGGACGCCGGGGTGGACTGCCTCGAGCACGCCACGGGCGCGACCGCGCAGCAGGTCGAGCGGATCGCGGCGCTCGGCGTCCCGGTCACCGCGACGCTGCTGCAGGTCGCGCAGTTCGACGCGATCGCCGACCAGGGCGCGGCGCGGTTCCCGCGGTTCGCGGCCCGGATGCGCGCGATGGGCCGGCGCCGGTACGAGCACGTGCGCGACCTGCACGACGCGGGCGTGCCGCTGCTCGTCGGCACGGACGCGGGCGGCACGATCGGGCACGGGCGCATCGCCGACGAGGCGGCCGAGATGGTCGCGGCCGGCGTCCCGGCGCGCGACGTCGTGGCGGCCGCGAGCTGGCGCACGCGCGCGTGGCTGGGGGTCGACGCGATCGCCGAGGGCGCCAGCGCGGACGTCGTGGTCTACGACCGCGACCCGCGGGCCGACGTGACGGCGCTGCGCGAGCCGACGGCCGTGGTCCTGCGGGGTGTGCGGCACCGCTGACCGCGCTGCCCGGGGCGCGGGGGAGCAGCCGGTGCGCCCGGGCGGGACGTGTCGGACGTCGCGGTGTGCGAGGGCGGGTCCGGGTTGGGGCGACGCGTGCGGGTCTGGCATGATGGTCGGCTGTACTCGGCGTGCGCAGCCCCTCTACCTGCTCTCGTCGCGTCCTTCGTCGCCACCGGTGCTGCCCAACCCCACGGGAAGGCGCTGCGCGACACACCCAGCTGAACCCAGGAGAGACCACACAGTGGCCACGAAGATCCGTCTCAAGCGTCTCGGCAAGATCCGGGCGCCGTACTACCGCGTCGTCGTCGCGGACTCGCGCACCAAGCGCGACGGCCGCGTGATCGAGGAGATCGGCAAGTACCACCCGACCGAGGAGCCCTCGCTCATCGACATCAACTCGGACCGTGCGCAGTACTGGCTCGGTGTCGGCGCGCAGCCGACCGAGCAGGTCCTCGCGCTGCTCAAGGTCACGGGTGACTGGCAGAAGTTCAAGGGCCTCCCGGGCGCCGAGGGCACGCTGAAGGTCAAGGCCGGCAAGGCCGACCCGAAGGCCGCCGTCGAGGCCGCCGCCGCGGACGCGGAGAAGGTCAAGGCGAAGGCCGCCGAGAAGAAGTCGGCCCCCGCCGACGAGGCGCCGGCCGAGGCCGCCGGCGAGGACGAGCAGGCCTGATGCTCGCCGACGCGCTCGAGCACCTGGTGCGCGGCATCGTCGACCACCCGGACGACGTGCGCGTGAGCTCGGTGGCGCTGCGCCGTGGCGAGCTGCTCGAGGTCCGGGTGCACCCGGACGACCTCGGGCGCGTCATCGGCCGCAGCGGTCGCACCGCCAAGGCGCTGCGCACGGTCGTCGGCGCGCTGTCGACCGACGGTCCGGTGCGCGTCGACGTCGTCGACGTCGACCGCCGCTGACCGGCGGAGCCGACGAGCACGAGCCGTCGCGCGGCGCGAGCCGCGTGACGAGAGGCCCGGCCCCTACCCTGGGGCCGGGCCTCTCGTCGTCCCGACGGCACACACCCCGCGGACCCGGACCGGCCCGCCGTGTCGGGCGAACCCGACCACCTGCGAGGAGGACACCCCATGCTGCTGACGGTCGCGCGCGTCGGACGCGCGCACGGGCTGCGCGGCGAGGTCGCGCTGGACCTGCGCACCGACAACCCCGACGCGCGGCTCGCGGACGGCGCGGTGCTGCGCACCGACCGGGACGCGGTGGGGACGCTGACCGTGGTCCGCACCCGCGTGCACCAGGGCCGCTGGTACGCGACGTTCGCCGAGGTGGGCGACCGCACGGCCGCCGAGGCGCTGCGCGGCGTCGCGCTCGTCGTCGAGGACGACGCGTCCGACGAGGAGGACGCGTGGTACCCGCACGAGCTCGCGGGGCTGCGCGTCGAGCACGTCGACGGCCGCGTGCTGGGCGAGGTGGTCGGGCTCGAGCACCTGCCGGCGCAGGACGCGCTCGTGGTGCGCGAGACCGGCGGCGCGCGCACGCTCGTGCCGTTCGTGCGCGCGATCGTCCCGGTCGTGGACGTCGCCGGCGGTCGCGTGGTGCTCGACCCGCCGGGCGGGCTGCTCGCCTCGGACGCCGCGAACCTCGTGGTGTCCGACGAGACGTCCGGCGCCGACGACGAGCGGGGCTGACCCGTGCGCGTCGACGTCCTGACGATCTTCCCCGACTACCTCGCGCCGCTCGGGCTCTCGCTCGTGGGCAAGGCCCGCGAGGCCGGGATCCTCGACCTGCGCGTGCACGACCTGCGCGACTGGACCACGGACCGGCACCGCACGGTCGACGACACCCCGTTCGGCGGCGGCGCGGGCATGGTCATGCGCCCCGACGTGTGGGGCACGGCGCTCGACGACGTCCTCACGCCGGGCGCGCACCTGCTCCTGCCGACGCCCTCGGGCGCGGTGCTCACGCAGCGGACCGCGCACGCGCTCGCCGACGACGAGCACCTGGTGATCGCGTGCGGGCGGTACGAGGGGATCGACGCGCGCGTCGCGGAGCACTACCGCGCCGCGGGCGTGCGCGTGACCGAGTACTCGATCGGCGACTACGTGCTCAACGGCGGCGAGGTCGCCGCGCTCGTGCTCGTCGAGGCCGTCGCGCGGCTCCTGCCGGGTGTCGTCGGCAACCCGCACTCGCTCGTCGAGGAGTCGCACGGCGAGGCCGGGCTGCTGGAGTACCCCGTGTACACCAAGCCCCCGTCGTGGCGCGGGCACGACGTGCCGGACGTGCTGCTGTCGGGCCACCACGCGCGCATCGCGCGCTGGCGTCGCGACGAGGCGCTGCGGCGCACCGCGGCCCGCCGCCCGGACATGCTCGCGGCATTGGGCGAGGACGCGCTCGACGCGCGGGACCGCGCGGTGCTTGCGGAGGCCGCGGTCGCCGACGGGACCGACCGGGCCGGCGGGACCGCCGAGCGCGCCGGCACCGACGAGGCCGCCGGGGCCTGACCCCGCCGGTGCGCGGCCGGCGTGCGGGACGCCTCGATTACCTGGGGCGGCGGCCGCTGTGGCAGACTTGTCCGCTGGTGCGCGAGCGGTCGCGTCTCTGCCACGGGGGAGACGACCGACGACCCACCGGCCCGGCACCGCCGGCCCGGACGCACCGGAACCAGACCACCGGGGTTGGCCCGCGCACGACGCGCTGCGCCCGCCCCCGACATCACGTTCCTGACCCGTGCGCAGGACGAGGAGAGCAGCCATGCACACGCTGGACCAGGTCGACGCCGCCGCGCTGCGGACCGACATCCCGGAGTTCCGCCCGGGCGACACCGTCAAGGTCAACGTCAAGGTCGTCGAGGGCAACCGCTCGCGCGTCCAGGCGTTCCAGGGCGTCGTCATCGCCCGCCAGGGCGCGGGCGTCCGCGAGACGTTCACCGTCCGCAAGATCAGCTTCCAGGTCGGCGTCGAGCGCACCTTCCCGGTGCACGCGCCCACGCTCGAGTCGATCGAGGTCATCACCCGCGGTGACGTCCGTCGCGCCAAGCTGTACTACCTGCGCGGCCTGCGGGGCAAGAAGGCCAAGATCAAGGAGAAGCGCGAGAACACGGCCGCCCAGGCCTGAGTCGCGTGTCACGGAGGCGGTCACCCGGTGGGGTGGCCGCCTCCGGTGCGTCCGGGGCCGGGTGTGGGCCGCGGGGGTCACGGCGGGCCCGCGACGCGTGCTCACGACACGATCGGTGCACACCATGCACAGCCGGGCGTGCGAGAGTGTCCCGGTGACCCTGCGACCCGACGACGAGCAGGCGCCCTGGGGCGCTCGCCGCCGGCCGCCGCACGGGTCCGACGGGCAGCAGGGGCCCGCGCAGGCCGGACGGCCGACCTGGCGCGGTGGGACGGAGCGGGAGAGCATGCACGAACCGGGCACGTGGACCGTGGAACCCGCGACGGGGACCGACCCGGTGGGGGAGAGCCCTGCCGCGCCGAGCACCGGCGTCGACGCGCCGGGCATGCAGCAGGGCGGCACCGGCTCCTCGCCGGACCCGCAGCCGACGCTCTCGCGTGCCGACCGGCGCCGCGCCGAGCGCGGCCTGCCGCCGCGCAAGCGGCCGAGCAAGGGCGGGTCGGTGCTGCGGGAGACGGCGATCATCCTCGTCTCCGCGCTCGCGCTGTCCTGGCTCATCAAGACGTTCCTCGTGCAGGCGTTCTTCATCCCGAGCTCGTCGATGTACGACACGCTGCTCGTCAACGACCGCATCATGGTGAGCAAGCTGACCCCCGGCCCGTTCGACCTCAAGCGCGGCGACATCGTCGTGTTCAAGGACCCGGGCGGCTGGCTCAACGGGCAGAAGCCCAAGGAGACGACGGGCTGGCAGGGCACGGTCAACGACGTGCTCACGTTCGTGGGCCTGTACCCGCAGGACGCCGGCGAGCACCTGGTCAAGCGCGTCATCGGGCTGCCGGGCGACCGCGTCGCGTGCGAGGGCCCGGGCGAGCCCGTGACGGTCAACGGCGCCGCGCTCGACGAGCCGTACCTCGCGCAGGGCGCGATCCCGTGCCAGGAGGGCTTCGACGCGACCGTCCCGCCGGACAGCCTGTGGGTCATGGGCGACAACCGGCAGAGCTCGTCGGACTCGCGTGCGCACACCGGCAAGCCGGGCGGCGGCTCGATCCCGATGTCGAACGTCGTCGGCAAGGCGTTCGTGCTGGTCTGGCCGGTCGACCGCGCCGAGGTCCTGCGCAACCCCGGCGACACCTTCCGGGACGTCCCCGACCCGTCATGACGACGCTCGACGACCGCGTCGTACCGGGGGCACCCGGTGCCGCCCGCGCGCGCACCCGGGCGGCGCGTCCGGGCCCGCACCTGCGCCTCGAGCGCGCGTTGCTGCGTGACGGCGCGCGGCTCGTCGCGGGGATGGACGAGGTCGGTCGCGGGTCCCTGGCCGGGCCGGTGTCCGTCGGCGTGGTCGTCGTCGACCTCACGACGCGCTCGGCCCCGCAGGGCGTGGCGGACTCCAAGCTGCTGACCCCGGCCGCGCGCACTGCGCTGGTGCCGCGGCTGATGCGCTGGGGCGTCGCGCGTGCCGTCGGCCACGCGAGCGCCGCGGAGATCGACGAGATCGGCATCATCGCCGCGCTGCGGCTCGCGGGCACGCGCGCGCTCGAGGCGGCCTGCGCGGCGACCGGTCCGGTCGACGTCGTCGTGCTCGACGGCTCGCACGACTGGCTCACGCCGCCGGCCCAGGGTGACCTGTTCGCGCTCGACGACGCGCCCGTCGTGACGCCGCACGTGCACATGAAGGTCAAGGCGGACCGCACGTGCGCGAGCGTCGCGGCCGCGAGCGTGCTCGCCAAGTGCGAGCGGGACGCGCTGATGGTCGACCTCGCGGCGCAGCACCCGGCGTACCGCTGGGACGAGAACAAGGGGTACGCCAGCCCCGACCACCTGGCCGCGCTCCGCGCGCTGGGGCCGTGCGTGCTGCACCGGCGCTCGTGGCGGCTGACCGGGGGTGTGGAACAGGACGTCGACGGAAGCGGCGACGAGCGGGCGGTCGCGGACGGCGCACGCCCGGGTGACGCGGGCGCGCCGTGCGCCGACGAGGTCGCGCCCGGACCGACGCTCCTGGGTGACGCCCCGGCGCGGATGGGCGCCGAGGCCGCGGCGTGGGGGATGATGGGCGCGTGAGTGCCGAGGACCTGGAGAACTACGAGACCGACATGGAGCTCGCGCTCTACCGCGAGTACCGGGACGTCGTGAACCTGTTCTCGTACGTGGTCGAGACCGAGCGCCGGTTCTACCTGGCGAACCACGTGGACCTGCAGGTGCGCTCCGCGGCCGGCGAGGTGTACTTCGAGCTGACGCTCGCGGACGCGTGGGTGTGGGACGTGTACCGCTCGGCGCGGTTCGTGAAGTCGGTGCGCGTGGTGACGTTCAAGGACGTCAACGTCGAGGAGCTCGCGAAGGCCGAGCTCGACCTGGGCGGCGGCGCGGGCTTCCCGCGCTGACCCGCTGACGCCGCGCGCGTCCCGCCCGCGGCATCCGCGCCCGCGGCCGCGACCCGACCCCAGCCCCGGTCGCGCGGGGGTCGCTCCACAGCCGGCGCCCACGGCGGCCCACGCGCGCCTCGCCGCAGCCACGATCGGCGGCGGAGGGGGTGCGTGTGCGCGCGAAGGACGCCGTCGGGCGGTACGGGGAGGACGTGGCCGCGGCCCACGTCGAGGCGAGCGGGTGGCGGGTGCTGGACCGCAACTGGCGGTGCCGGTACGGCGAGCTCGACCTCGTCGGCCTGGACGGTGACGAGCTCGTCGTCGTCGAGGTCAAGACACGGCGGTCCACCGCGTACGGGACGCCCGCCGAGGCCGTGACCTGGCGCAAGCTCGCGCGCCTGCGCCGGCTCGCGGCGCAGTGGCTCGCCGACCACGACGTCCGCGCGCGGTCCGTGCGGGTCGACGTCATCGCGGTGCTCGTGCCGCACTCCGGCGCCGCGTCGCTCGAGCACCTGCGCGGGGTGTGCTGACGTGGCGCTCGGTCGCACGCTGGGCGTCGCGCTCGTCGGCATGGTGGGGCACGTCGTCGAGGTCGAGGCGCACCTCGCCGCCGCGCTGCCCGCGTTCACCCTCGTCGGGCTGCCCGACGCGTCGCTCGCCGAGGCGCGCGACCGCGTCCGCGCGGCCGTCACGTCCTCCGGGCTGGTGTGGCCCAACCGCCGCGTCACCGTGAACCTCTCGCCCGCCACGCTGCCGAAGTCCGGCTCGGCGTTCGACCTCGCGATCGCGGTCGCCGCGCTCGCCGGGGCCGAGGTGGTCGACGCGGACCGCGTGCGCGGCGTCGTGCACCTCGGCGAGCTGGGCCTCGACGGCCGGCTGCGGCCCGTGCGCGGGGTCTTGCCAGCCGTCGTCGCGGCCGTCGCGGCGGGGCACCCGCGCCTGGTCGTGCCGGACGCCAACGTCGAGGAGGCGGCGCTCGTCCCCGGTGCGCGGGTCGTCGGTGCGCGGTCGCTCGCGCACGTGCTGGCGCACCACGGCGCCGAGGTCGACGTGCCCGACGTCGCGCCCGCCGCGGGGGAGCGGCCGCCCGTGCGGGACGCCGCCGTCGTGGCCGACCTCGCGGACGTCGTCGGCCAGGAGGAGGCGCGGCTGTGCCTCGAGGTCGCGGCCGCGGGCGGGCACCACCTGCTCATGGTCGGACCTCCTGGCACGGGCAAGACGATGCTCGCCGCACGCCTGCCCGGGATCCTGCCGGACCTCTCGGAGGACGAGGCCGTCGAGGTCACCGCGATCCACTCGGTCGCGGGCACGTTCGACGCCGGCGGCGGGCTGCTGCGCCGGCCCCCGTACGAGGACCCGCACCACACCGCGACGCCCGCCAGCGTGATCGGTGGCGGATCGGGCATCCCGCGGCCGGGCGCGGCGTCGCGCGCGCACCGCGGGGTGCTGTTCCTCGACGAGGCACCGGAGTTCAGCACCGCGGTGCTGCAGACGCTGCGTCAGCCGCTCGAGCACGGGGAGCTGGTGCTGCACCGCGCGCAGGGGGCCGCGCGCTACCCCGCACGGTTCCAGCTCGTGCTCGCGGCGAACCCCTGCCCGTGCGGCATGGCTGTCGGCAAGGGACTCGACTGCACGTGCCGCCCGGAGCAGCGCCGCCGCTACCTCGGCAAGCTCTCCGGCCCGCTGCTCGACCGCGTCGACCTGCAGGTCGAGCTGCAGCCGTCGCGCGCGACCGACGCCCCCGGCGAGCCCACCGCGGTGGTCGCGCACCGCGTGGCTCAGGCCAGGGCCGCCCAGGCGGCCCGGTTCGCGGGGCTCCCGTGGCGCACGTGCGCGCAGGCGCCCGGAGCGTGGCTGCGCGAGCGCCTCGGGCCGGACCGGTCGCTGGTCGCCGAGCTCGACCGGGCGGTCGACCGCGGGACGCTGAGCCGGCGCGGGGCGGACCGCGTGCTGCGCGTCGCATGGACGGTCGCGGACCTCGCGGGGCGTGACGCGCCGGGACGCGGCGACGTGGGGCGCGCGCTCGCGCTGCGGACCCGGGGGCGGGGCGCGTGAGCGCGCCGGACGCGGAGCGGTGGGCACGCGCCGCGTGGAGCGCGCTGGCGGAGCCGGGGGACGTCGTCGCCGGTGCGCTCGTCGCGCAGCTCGGCGCGGTCGACGCGTGGCGGTGGGTGGCCTCGTGCACGCCGGGGCGGGTGCACCTGCCCGAGGGCGTCGCTCCCCGGTCGGCCGCGCGGGTCGCCCGGGCCGTCGCGCGGTGGGCCCCGCGGCTGCGGCGGCTCACCGACGAGGGCTGGTCCGCGGACGCCCCGCCGCCCGTGCGGGCCGCGGGCACCCGCGTGCTCGTGCCCGGCGACGACGACTGGCCCTCCGGGCTGGCCGACCTCGGTGCGGCCGCGCCGAGCTGCCTGTGGGTGCGCGGGGGGAGCGGGGCGCTCGGTCGGCGTCGGACCGTGGCGGTCGTCGGGGCGCGCGCCGCGACCGCGTACGGCGAGCGCGTCGCCGTCGACCTCGCGGTCGGCGTCGTGGAGGCGGGGTTCGTCGTCGTGTCGGGCGGCGCGTACGGGATCGACGCGGCCGCGCACCGCGGGGCGCTCGCGGTCGGCGGGCGCACGCTCGTCGTCGTCGCGGGCGGCGTGGACCGCGCCTACCCCGCGGGCAACGCTCGGCTCGTCGAGGAGGCCGTCGCGGCGGGCGGTGCGGTGGTGGGGGAGGTGCCGCCCGGCGGGCTGCCCACGCGGAGCCGGTTCCTCCAGCGCAACCGCCTCATCGCGGCGCTCGGCGCGGCCACGGTCGTGGTCGAGGCCGCGTGGCGCTCCGGGGCGTTGAGCACGGCGCACCACGCGGCCCGCGCGGGCCGGCCGGTCGGGGCGGTCCCGGGGCCCGTGACGTCGACGGCCTCCGCGGGGTGCCACCGGCTCCTGCGCGACGGCCTGGCGGTGTGCGTGACCGACGCGGCGGAGGTCGTCGAGCTCGCGGGGGTGCTCGGTGCGGACGCCGCGCCCGAGCGGGACGGGCCCGTGCGCGCGCTCGACGGGCTCGACCCGGTGACCCGGCGGGTGCACGACGCGCTCTCCACCCGGACGGGGCGCGACGCCCAGACCGTTGCCCGGGCCGCTGGCGTGACACCCGGTGAGGCGATCGAGGCGCTCGGTCTGCTCGAGCTCGCGGGCGTCGTGAGGAACGATCCGGGAGGATGGCGGGCGAGTCGGGTGTGACGTGCGTAACGGAGCGGGTGAAACATCGAACCGATGTGTTCCAAATGTCCGGTGTAAATAGGACAGATGGGAAAGAACCGCACGTCGTTACGCCGGGCGGGTGAATTCGAGGCTTGTTCCGGCGTACGAAAAGCGTCACCGTATTGAGCATGAACGTGGCCGAGATCTCCGCCCAGGCGCCGGGTCGTGCGCGCCTGCTCGCGGACTTCGAGGCCCACCTGAGCACCGTCCGCGGGCTCTCGCCGCACACCGTGCGGGCCTACCTCGGCGACGTCGAGGCCATGCTCGGGCACGCGTCGCGGCACGGTGCCCGCCGGCTCGAGGACGTCGACGTGGCCGCGCTGCGCGCCTGGCTCGCCTCGATGGCCGCCGACCGACGCAGCCGCGCGACGCTCGCCCGCCGCAGCGCCAGCGCCCGCACGTTCTTCGCGTGGGCCGAGCGCACCGGGCGCGTCACCCGCGACCCCGCGCTGCGGCTCGCCGCACCGCGCACCGCGACGACCCTCCCCACCGTGCTCGGCCAGGACACCGCGCGCGAGGCGCTCGACCGCCTCGCCGGGCTCGCGCAGGACGGCGACGCGCTCGCCGTGCGCGACTGGGCGATGCTCGAGCTGCTGTACGGCACGGGCGTGCGCGTCGGCGAGCTGTGCGGCGCCGACCTCACCGACGTCGACCTGGGAGCGCGCACGCTGCGCGTGACCGGCAAGGGCGACAAGCAGCGCGTCGTGCCGTTCGGGGCCCCCGCCGCGCGTGCCGTCGCCGCGTGGCTGCAGGTGCGCCCCGAGGTCGCCGGGCCGGTGCCCGCGCTGTTCGTCGGGGCCCGCGGCGGCCGCGTCGACCAGCGCCAGGTGCGTGCGGTCGTGCACCGGGCCACCGGCGCCGCCGGCACCGACCTCGCCCCGCACGGCCTGCGGCACTCCGCGGCGACCCACCTGCTGGAGGGCGGGTCGGACCTGCGCAGCGTGCAGGAGATCCTCGGCCACTCCAGCCTCTCGACCACTCAGCGTTACACCCACGTCTCCGCCGAGCGCCTCCGCTCGGCCTACGCGCAGGCACACCCCCGGGCCTGAGGACGGACAGCAGCATGACGATCCACCTGGACGCCCCCGCGGCCGTGCGCGCCGTCGCACGCGCCGACGCCGCGCCGGTCGGGACGATCCCGCAGCAGCGTGGGCTCTTCGCCGTCGAGATCGACGAGGCCGCGGAGCTCGACGCCGCGGCCGACCTGGTCGACGACGAGCTCGTCGAGCTGACCGCCGACGCCGAGGTCGTCGCGCTGCCCGAGGTCCCCACCCAGCGCGGCGCCGAGGCCGCGCCGGACATCGCCGACGTGTGGGCGCGGTACAAGAGCACGGGCGAGCGCGAGCACCGCGACGCGCTGATCCTGCACTACGCGTCGCTGGTCACCGCCGTGGCCGGCCGCGTGGGCATGCGGCTCCCGGCGACCGTCGAGCAGGCCGACCTCGTCTCGTACGGCATGTTCGGCCTCATCGACGCGATCGAGAAGTACCAGCTCGACCGGTCGGTGAAGTTCGAGTCGTACGCCTCCTCGCGCATCCGCGGCGCGATCATCGACGAGCTGCGCGCGATGGACTGGGTCCCGCGCTCGGTGCGCACCAAGGCCCGCTCGGTCGACCGGGCGTACGCCGAGCTCGAGGCGGCGCTGCACCGTGCGCCGTCCGAGGCCGAGCTCGCCGCGCACCTCGGCGTCCCGGTCGCGGAGCTGCGTCAGGTGAGCTCGCAGCTCGCGACGTCGAACCTGGCGGCCCTCGACGAGCTGCTCGGCGGCGAGGACCGCGCGGGCGGCGTCTCGCTGGGCGACACGCTGTGCGACGACCGCATCGACGACCCCGCGGGCACGCTCGCGGACGCCGAGACGACGCACCTGCTGGCCCGTGCGATCGAGCAGCTCGGCGAGCGCGAGCGCATCGTCGTCGTCCTGTACTACTACGAGGGCATGACCCTCGCGGAGATCGGCCGCGTGCTCGGCGTGACCGAGTCGCGGATCTCCCAGATGCACACCGCGGCCATGACGCGGCTGCGCACGCGGCTGACGGACGCCGAGCGCGTCTGACGCCTCACGGCAGCAGCACGACGGGCCCCGCGCCGTTCACGAGCGCGAGCGGGTCGGTGTAGGTCCGCGGCCCCGTCCGCACGCCCCAGTGCACGCACGCGGCGGGGGCGCAGTGGCCCGGCGCGGGGTCGACCGTGCCCACGGGTGCGCCGCGGACCACGCGGACGCCCGCCGCCGGCGTCCCGGTGACGGGCTCGAGGCTGGTGACGAGGCCGTCGTCGTGCCGGACCGACACCACCGGCCGGCCGGCGACCCGCCCGGCGAACGTCACGACGCCCGCCTGCGGGGCGACGACGACGGCGCCGACCCCCGCGGTGAGGTCCACGCCGCGGTGGCCCGCCGCCCACCGCTCGGGCGGCGGCTCGAACGGGCGCGCCACGGCGGCGCCGGGCACCGGCAGCACGTAGCCGGGCTCCGGTGGCGCGGCGCGGGCGGGCTCCGACGTCCCGGCGCGTGCGGCCGTGGGGGACAGGACGGCGACGAGGGCGAGCGTGGCGAACGCCCGCCGCGGCACCCGGCGGCGGGGCCGAGCGTGCTCGTCGCGGCCGGTGCCTGCGGTCCGTGCGCGAAAAGGGCGGTGCGGGGTCGTCATGCGGTCACCCTGGCGCGCCGCGCGGCCCGGCCGCGGCGGTGCGGGCGGGGCTGGGGAGGGCCGGGTCGCCGGCGGGGCTGTGGTCGGGTCGTGTCCGGGCCACGGGCGGGCGTGGGCTAGACTTGCCGCGCGACCGGTGAGAGCCGGTCGACTTCGCGCGCCATCATCCTGGTCGCGACCGGACCGTCGGTCACCCGTCGGGTCGGTCTCGTACCGCGGGCGTGCCCGCAAGGTCCGTGGACGCCGGCTCGCCGGTGGTCGCGGTGCGGGCCGTCGTGGCGCCAGGGGCGCCGGCGACCGCCGGGGCCGACAACCGAACCGCGGAGCGCACCGAGGTGTGCCCCGCCCGACGTGCGTGCCGCCGCTGCGGCCCGCCACGGAAGGAAGTGCCATGGCCGTCGTGACCATGCGCCAGCTGCTCGAGAGCGGTGTCCACTTCGGGCACCAGACCCGCCGCTGGAACCCCAAGATGAAGCGCTTCATCTTCACGGAGCGCAACGGGATCTACA